>Ga0207415_1000076_pt1 | contig 110831 bp, 93 predicted proteins | sample Passage237A_FD_187369 | JGI IMG/M metagenome (GOLD analysis project Ga0207415, IMG submission 187369) | Cellulose adapted compost microbial communities from Newby Island Compost Facility, Milpitas, CA, USA - Passage2 37A (SPAdes) (version 3) ... | reverse complement strand
ACGACAAGGAATGTCTGCCTCCTTCTGAAGTTCCTTTCAAAATTGCAATCGGCGGGTAGTATCCTATATTCTATCCGATGTTATACGTAACTATCTTAAACAACGGGTTCTGTCAAAAGAACTCGTTTGTTTTTTCGATACGCTAACTTAATGTGAACCCCGCGATGAAAAAAATACTGTTCGCTTTGTGGGCCATGATCTGTGTGGTTTCAACACTCAGTGTGTCAGCCCAGGACTCCACCGCTGCTTTACCTGTAAGTGTATCCTATTCCGGTAAACACGTCAGCGGAAACCAATACCTCATTACCGCCAAAATTTCCATTGCGGAAGGATGGCGCCTCTTTTCCACAACCATGAAGGACGACGAACCGAATTCCCGGTTTACGCTCGATACCTCAGCCAAAGCAGTCATTGCGGGTGCGGTTGAAGAAAAAGGAAACCTTCTCGAACAAAAAGAAGAATTATTTGATGGAATGCTCGTTCGCGTGTTTGAAAAAGACGCCGAATGGAGTTTTCCTGTTGAAGTGAACGACAAATCTACCGACCTTAAGGGCGAACTGATGGTGATGGCGATCAAGGGAGAAGATGTTATCGGCCCCGAGCCCATTGCCTTCCGTTTTTCATTCGACGGTGCCGGTGGAATTGTTGCCAAAAGCACTACTCTGGCCGAATCTGCGGAAGCGGCCAACGCCATCAAACGTTCTTCCATCGACCTGCAGAACCCGGTTATGGACTGTGGTGGTACAGGTGTTGAAGGCAACGAAGGTCAAAGTCTCTGGAAAATCTTTGTTCTCGGTCTCCTCGGCGGTCTGCTCGGCCTGATCATGCCCTGTACCTTCCCGATGATTCCGCTGACCGTATCCTTCTTTACCAAAAAATCAGAAGATCGTTCTAAAGGAGTGTTCAACGCCTTTATGTATGGCTTCTTTATCTTCCTGATCTACGTGTTGCTCAGCGTTCCCTTCTATTTCCTCGATGCAGGAAGTTCGGATATCCTGAACAACATCTCTACCAACGCCTGGCTTAACATTGCCTTTGCCGTTATATTCTTTGTGTTTGCCCTATCCTTCTTTGGCCTCTTTGAAATCGGCCTGCCCAGCAGCATGACCAACAAAGTGGATTCGAAGTCGAGCGTCGGCAGCCTCGGCGGAATCTTCTTCATGGCACTTACGCTGGCCATTGTTTCCTTCTCCTGTACCGGACCGATCCTCGGTTCCCTGCTGGTAGGAGCCCTGAACCAGGACGGTGGTGCCCTTCAGCTGACGGTGGCGATGGGTGGATTCGGACTGGCACTGGGTCTGCCGTTCGGACTTTTCGCCCTCTTCCCCAACTGGCTCAGCCGTCTGCCCCGCTCCGGTGCCTGGATGAACTCCGTTAAAATCGTGTTCGCATTCGTGGAACTGGCACTGATGATCAAGTTCCTCTCCAATGCCGATCTGGTTATGCACTGGGGTATTCTTAAGAGAGAAGTATTCTTTGCGATCTGGATTGTTATCGGACTCCTGCTGACACTTTACCTCTTCGGTATTCTGAAATTCAAACACGATCCCCCGCCGGCAAAACTGTCCAAGGGACGGATCCTGCTGGGTGTTTTCTTCCTGGCGTTTACCGTATACCTGATTCCGGGTCTGACCAATACCAAATATGCCAACAGGGCTCTCGTAAGTGGATTCCCGCCGCCGATGAGCTACAGTATTTACGGACATGAGGCGGCTGCTGGTAAAGGTGTGGAGCCGAACGTGCTTAACGACTACGAAAAAGCGCTGCAGCTGGCCAAAGAAACCGGCAAACCGGTATTGATCGACTTCACCGGGTGGGCTTGCGTGAACTGCCGTAAAATGGAAGAAAACGTTTGGACCCAACCGGAAATCGAGTCCCTGATCAAGGACAACTTCGTGCTGGTATCGCTGTATGTCGACGATAGAAAACAACTTCCCGACGAAGAACAGTTTATGTACACTTCTGCCGACGGAAGTAAAAAGCCGATCAAAACCGTTGGAGATAAATTTGCTACCATGCAGGCTGAAAACTTTAAAAACGCTTCTCAGCCGCTGTATGTAATTGTTAGTCCCGACGAACAACTACTGAACCGCCCGGTTGGTTACACGCCATCCGTAAGCGAATACGAAGCCTGGCTGAAATGCGGACTCGACGCTCTGAAAAAATAAATTCAACAATCTATTTTCCTAAACCGGCCACCATGGCCGGTTTTTTTGTGACATCGTGGACAACTCTGCCCTGCCGCGGACAATTGCTGTGAACAGCAGCGTTGGTGTCCGGGTATCCGATCAGTTGCGTGGACAAGGATGGGAAATGAGGAAATGAAGTGCAGAACAGTGCTGCCGTATGGAAGCGCGATGGACGGTTTATCCAAGCATTTGACGGAGCGGATGAAAGAAGCTGGCAGACGCTTTATGCGCAGGTAGCAGAATCCGATGGTACGGTAGCGGTTTGGTTCAACGGCGCAGCACGTGAAATTCCCGCGCAGTGGCTGCTGGAATTGCCGGCCGATGAAAAGAGAAAGGGTTCCGCTGACTGCAGAACCCTTCCGAAAAAAAATAGGGTTTGAATGATTTATTCTCTCCTGCCACCAAATAAACGAAGCAGGAAGAGGAAGATATTGATGAAGTCGAGATAAAGATTGAGGGCTCCCATCAGGGCCAGCTTGCGCGTTTGGGTGGTGGGAACTCCTTCGTATTCGATACCTTCACCGATTCTTTTCAGCTTTTGAACATCATAGGCAGTTAGACCGGTAAACACGAGAACACCGATAATGCTGATCACAAATTCCATTGTGCTGCTCTTCATGAAAATGTTGACAAGCATGGCAATCAGAATACCGATCAGGGCCATCGAAAGAATCCTTCCGAAGGTGGTGAGGTCTTTATCGGTCGTATAGCCCATGAAGGCCATCACTCCAAACATACCTGCTGCAGAAATAAAGCATCCGAAAACGGAACTTAATGTATAGAAAGACACGGTAAAGCCAAGAGAAATACCCATGATGGCGGCAAACAGTATGAAAAGGAGTGTCAGGACGGGGGTAGACATTCTGTTGAAGCCGAGCGACATCGCGAACACGAAGCCCAGAGGCGCAAGCATCAATATCCAGCCCAAAATATTGGGTTTACCGGTGGTGAGATCAAATGCAACCGGTACAATCAGCTCAAGATTTGTAGTGGTTAAATAGGCAATAAGTGCGGAGATGCCGAGTGCAACAAACATCCAGGTAAATACATTGGCCATGAAGTTTTTGGCAATGCTACGGCTACCTGTGCGGGCATCAATCGAAATGGTGCGGGGATCCTGATTGTAATTTTCCATAAAAGTGATTTCAACTGTAAATCTAACGTAAAAGAATCTAAATAATTGCTAAAGGCCCGCGATGGAACGCCGGCACCCCGTTCTAATCTGAAAGAACTTCCGACCGGTTTCGGATATCCGGCTGACTGTTCCTTGGGGATACGGCTCTGCGAAAGAATGGATAAGCGGTGGCGAGATCTGATCATTCCTCGCTATGGGTTGGAGCAGATTCCGGTATTCCTTTCCCGGGATGACTCCAGAAAATCTGGAATCCCGCCGGAAAATTGGAAATTTTGACCCCCTATTCGGGAGAAATGCCAGGAAATTTGGAATTCGCGCCAGAAAATCTGGAATTGATCTAAGGGCGTTGAACGGCGGTAAAAAATATAGCCCGCCTGGGCGGGCCATACTCTTTTCTTTTCCGGGGTACCCGGCTAATCAGCAAGTCCTACCTGTTAATTCTGTTTCCGAGCTTTTGATTTGATGCCGTAATAGCCTTTGTTCGTCTTAGGGGTTTGGCCATTCCGATTCAATGCAAAGCCTTTCTGTAACTGCTCATTATTATTGGCTATCGAATAGTAACCTTTGGTAACGGAAGGAGCATCTTCAGCCCTTTCCATCCTGAATTTCGTTTGGGGAAGTTTATCCTGGTTGTTTCCAATGCTGTAATAGCCTTTTTTTACCGGAGACTGTTTCTCCTGAGCCATCAGTCCGCCCCCCAGAGCCATAACAACTGTAAGAATGAATATAGATTTCGTCATAATGCATCGTATTATGCTGATTTCAGGCATACTTGCGCAGTAACCCACCGGCGTTCGCCGCAGGCCATCCCTTCCGGAATATGCCGGATAACAGCGGTTATGGAATCCTTCTGAGGGCTCGAAAAAGCCCGCTTCCCGGGAACTGAAGGTGTGTATTTTACCATTCAGATTGTAAAAATTTTACGCCCTGTTTGGTGTCACAAAGTTAGCTTCGGAATGTCGTTAAATTTCCTTGGTAAATGTTAAAATCGTTGTCGCAACATGCATTTTTTCAGTCTGCTGAAACCCTTTATCGGCGCGGGTTTTATGCGTTCGATTCTGTATTGTTGGGGTCAGTTTTTTTCTTTTCCGGAAACATGGATTTTTTTAAGGAAAGCGCAGAAAAAAAGTGGTTCTTTTGGGAAGAACCACTTTGATTTTCAATAGACTTAGGAAAATTCTTAATATTAAAAAAAAAAGAATCTACGAACCCCTCTGTGCTCTTCCGGTGATCCGGGTATTTTTTGCGGTGCCGGCGGGTTTGGGAAAGGAGGGTTTTGCAGCGGGCAGTCCGGGTTTTCCACCTACAACCGGTTTATTCTTTTTATTGCCCTGTGCCTTGTTGCTATTGTTTAATAGTGACATAACGGATAGATTTTAACACGTATAAAAAAATACAGCCGCCCGGAGGCGGCTGCAAAATCTTTGGCTGGTTTGGACGTTGGTTTTTTCTTCTTCTACAGTATTAAAGAGCGATCTTTTTTTCAACCATCATTTTGCGAAGGTTGATCAGTCCGTACCGCATCCGGCCCAGTGCGGTGTTGATGCTGCAATCGGTCAGGGAAGCGATTTCCTTGAAGCTCATGTCGGCGTAATGACGAAGAATGATCACTTCGCGTTGATCTTCGGGAAGGCGGTTGAGCATTTCACGAACGGTTTCGTGACTCTGACGTTTGATTAATTTAACATCTGCACCTTCTTCGGTAAAGTTCAGTACCTCGAAAATGTCGCGGTCGTCGCCGGTTTTGATTACGGGAGTACGCTTAACCTTTCTGAAATGGTCTACACAAAGGTTGTGTGCAATTCGCATGGCCCAGGGTAAAAACTTTCCTTCATCGGTGTACCGTCCGCTGCGAAGGGTGTCAATTACCCGGATAAAGACTTCCTGAAAGATGTCTTCCGCCAGATACTTGTCCTTAACAAGGAACAGAATCGATGTGTAAATCCTGTCTTTGTGGCGAAGCACGAGTGCTTCCAGGGCAGTCATGTTGCCCTCGATGAACAGACGAATCAGTTCATTGTCGGTTTTTTGTGCAAATAGTTTCATAAATACTTCTACGGTTTTAATAGAAGAAATGGATATTGGGTAACAATTAATGATGAAAAACTTGTTGGGATTTTTCGTGTAGAAGTCGAACGATAGGCGTGATAATTTTAATGGTTTTAATAAATGGATAAATGGATTCTGAATCGAAAATAACAAATTTTAACATATATCCAAAAAAATGCATGAAAAAATTTTCCAATACAAGTTTCCCAGTACCCATTTCGGGAACTGTTTCCTGATGTTTTTCAATACTTTTGCTTAGAGGTAAAACATGGCAAAAAATACAGCGACAACCAGGAAGAAAGTGGCTCCGGCATTTGAAGCGAAGGATGAAATCCTGATTCATGGGGCGAGAATTCACAATCTCAAGAACGTTTCGGTTTCCATTCCCCGCAACAAACTTATCGTGGTAACGGGGGTCTCGGGCTCGGGAAAATCGTCGCTGACGATTGATACCCTGTTCGCCGAAGGGCAGCGTCGCTATGCCGAAAGCCTTAGTGCCTATGCCCGCCAGTTCATGTCGCGCATGGCCAAACCGGACGTAGACTATATCAAGGGATTATGCCCCGCCATCGCCATCGAACAAAAGGTCGTTACCCGTACGCCCCGCTCCACCGTAGGCAGCATGACCGAAATCTACGACTACCTGCGTCTGTTGTTCGCCCGTGTTGGAAAAACCATTTCTCCGGTCAGCGGCCGTGAGGTCATCCGGCAGGATGTTTCCCACGTAGTAGACGCCGTCTCCAAAATGACGGAGGGCGATAAAATTCTGATTCTTTCCCCCTTCCGTTTTCACGGAAAACGCGATGTTAAGGAGGAACTCAATATTCTTCTCCAGAAAGGCTTTACCCGGCTTTTCGATATTCATGGGGAAGGACTGCTTCGTGTAGAAGATATCCTCGAAGCGGATAAAAAATCCTCTCTTCACGACTGGAAACCCGGCAAGGATACCTATGTGCTGATCGACCGTTTGGTGATCAAGCCCTTTGATCAGGACGACCTTCACCGGATCGCCGATTCCGTTGGAACGGCATTTTACGAAGGCGAAGGGGAAATGTATATTCAGGTGAACGGCGATCAGCTGCTTCACTATTCCGACCGTTTTGAACTGGATGGTATCAAATTCGAGCCGCCGGTTCCCAATCTCTTCTCCTTTAATAATCCCGTTGGTGCCTGCCCTACCTGCGAAGGTTTCGGCCAGATACTCGGTATTGATGAGGATCTGGTTATTCCCGACAAACGTCTGAGCCTTTACGAAGGGGCCGTGGCTCCCTGGAAGGGAGAGAAGCTCAGTGCCTGGAAGGACCAGTTTATCCGTGGGGCCAAAAAGTTCGACTTCCCGGTCCATAAGCCGATTATGGACCTCACCAAAGCGCAGTACAATTCGCTGTGGACGGGAAATGCCTATGTACACGGTATCAACGATTTCTTCCGTGAAGTAGAACAGAATCTTTACAAGGTTCAGTACAGGGTATTGCTTTCACGTTACCGTGGCCGCACCACCTGTCCGGAATGTAAGGGGCATCGTTTGCGTAAAGAAGCGCTGTATGTTCAGGTGGGGGGCCGCAATATCGGAGAGCTTTGTGAAATGCCGGTAGATCAGCTTTCCCAATGGTTTGCCGATCTTCAACTCTCCGAGTTTGACAAACAGGTTGCCAAACGTATCCTTATCGAAATCGATCACCGCCTCAGAACCCTGTTGGATGTGGGGCTGGGCTATCTTACACTCAACCGCCTGGCCAATAGTCTTTCCGGCGGCGAAAGCCAGCGGATTCAACTGACGCGTTCACTCGGAAGTAATCTTACCAACTCCCTTTATATTCTCGATGAACCGTCGATAGGTCTTCATTCCAGAGATACGGAACGATTGATTCGTGTACTCAAGGAACTGCGTGATCTCGGCAATACCGTGGTGGTGGTGGAACACGATGAAATGATGATGCGGGAAGCCGATCACATCATTGATATGGGGCCCCTGGCCAGTCATTTGGGTGGTCAGGTGGTGGCTGCCGGTAATTATGATGAAATCATCGCCAATGCGGAAAGCCTTACCGGTCGCTATCTCCGCGGTGATCTGAAAATAGAGGCACCGGCCAAACTGCGTAAACCCAATCGTTTTATTACGGTAGAAGGGGCGCGGCAGAACAATCTGAAAGATATCACCGTGAAGTTTCCGCTCAATGTACTCTGCGCGGTGAGTGGGGTGAGCGGAAGTGGAAAGACAACGCTGGTAAAACAAATTCTTTACCCCGGCCTGCTGAAGATCAAGGGGGAGCCAGCTGATAAGGTAGGGCTTCACAAAGCGATTTCGGGGGATATCGATTATATTTCGCAGATTGAAATGGTGGATCAGAATCCGATCGGTAAATCATCCCGCAGCAATCCGGTTACCTATATCAAGGCCTACGATGAAATCCGAGACCTCTTCGCCCGGCAGCCGCTGAGTAAAATGCGTGGTTTCCAGCCCAGACATTTTTCGTTCAACGTCGACGGTGGACGATGCGATGCCTGTAAGGGTGAGGGCGAACAGGTGGTGGAAATGCAGTTTCTTGCCGATGTCCATCTAACCTGTGAGGTCTGTGGCGGTAAACGTTTTAAGGAAGAAGTGCTGGAAGTGACCTACAATGGGAAAAATATCTACGAAATACTGGACATGAGTGTTGACGACGCGATTGTATTCTTCGCCGATGCGAAGGAAGTGGCAAGGAAGATTCAGCCACTGAGTGATGTGGGATTGGGGTATGTTAAACTTGGTCAGTCGTCGGATACGCTTTCCGGTGGTGAAGCACAGCGGGTAAAGCTGGCGTCCTTCCTGGGTAAGGGCAAGGCGCAGGGGCATATGCTTTTCATCTTCGATGAACCGACCACAGGGCTTCATTTCCATGATATCCGCAAGCTGCTGACCTCATTCAATGCGCTGATTGATCAGGGCCATTCGGTAATTGTGATTGAGCACAATACCGATGTACTGAAATCGGCCGACTGGATTATCGATCTGGGACCCGAGGCCGGCGTGAACGGAGGGCAGATCGTATTTGAGGGCACTCCCGAAGGACTGAAAAAATCGGGCAGGGGACAAACCTCCCGATATCTTTAATCAAACACATTGGCATAAAAAAAAGCAGGCTTCTGGCCTGCTTTTTTTACTAGGGGAACTTGATGATCTCAGCGCAGTCGATCCAGGCTTTTGATCAGTTTATTGTCTTTGTAGATACCCCGTGCGGCCAGTATCAGGAAGATCGGGACCAGGAAACTCAGGACGGCGGTTAAGCTATAGTTTCCTTTTGCAAATTGGCGTGTTTCCGTAAAATAGCGGAACAGCGTGATCAGGCTGAGTACGATTCCCACCAGCGTCAGTTTCATCTGCAGCGGCCTGTTTTTGTACAGGAATATGGTTACCAGTGCGAGTACAGCAACGGCCACGGTAAGAATCAGAATCAGGGTATCTGATTTTGCGGTCAGTTCAAGAAACAGGTTGGTTGATTCCTGACTTCCGCTGTAGAAGGGCAGATTAAGTGTCAGGAATCCCGAAACAGCTGCCAGCAGCAGCCAGATTGTCTGAATGCGTTGAATCATACAGGTATTTTAGGTTCAAACAATATAACCCATTCCGTTTATCCAAGTTCGGGATAGAGCGGGAATTGTGTCATAAACTCATTGACCTGCTTTCTGACTTCTGCAATTACCGCGTCGTCATCGGCGTTCATCAGGACGTTATCGATAGCGTTCACGACAAACTGCATATGTTCTTCCTTCATACCGCGGGTAGTGATGGCGGCTACGCCAAAACGGATTCCGGAAGTGACGAAGGCACTTTTATCGTCGAACGGAACCATATTCTTGTTGGCGGTGATATCGGCCTTAACAAGAACCTGTTCTGCTTTTTTACCACTAATGTTTTTGTTGCGCAGATCGATCAGCATGAGGTGGTTGTCGGTACCGCCGCTGATGATTTCGTAACCCTTGTCGGTAAAGGCTTTCGCCATGGCCTGGGCGTTTGCCACCACCTGTTTTGCGTAGGCCGTGTATTCGTCGGTAAGGATTTCACCGAAGGCAACGGCTTTGGCAGCGATGACATGTTCGAGGGGGCCACCCTGTATGCCGGGGAATACGGCAAGATCGATGAGGTTGCTCATCATTCGGATATTGCCCTTGTTATCCTTAAGTCCGAAGGGGTTTTCGAAATCCTTCTTCATAAGGATAATACCACCTCTGGGTCCACGCAGTGTTTTGTGGGTGGTGGAGGTAACGATATGACAATGGTCGAATGGGCTGTTCAGGAGGCCTTTGGCGATCAGGCCGGCGGGGTGTGCCATATCGCACATTACGAGCGCTCCGATTTCGTCGGCAACGGCTCGGATGCGGGCGTAATCCCAATCGCGGCTATAGGCAGAAGCACCGCATACGATTACTTTCGGTTTTTCGCGGCGTGCTACTTCTTCAAGCATTTCGTAGTCAACCCGACCGGTTTCTTTTTTAACACCGTAGAATACAGGACGGTAGAGTTTACCGCTGAAGTTTACGGGAGATCCGTGCGTCAGGTGTCCACCCATGCTCAGGTCGAGTCCGAGGATGGTGTCGCCCGGCTGCAGGATAGCCAGAAACACCGAAGCATTGGCCTGTGCGCCGCTGTGGGGCTGCACGTTGGCGTATTCGCACCCGAAAATCTGTTTCACACGGTCAATCGCCAGCTGCTCTGTTTGGTCAACAATTTCGCAGCCACCGTAATACCGGCGTCCCGGGTATCCTTCGGCGTATTTGTTGGTTAATACACTACCCATAGCCTGCATAACCTGCAGGCTGGTGAAATTTTCTGAGGCAATCAGTTCTATGCCATGGCGTTGTCTTTCCAATTCCTGATTGATCAGGTCGAAGACGAGGTTATCTCTTTGCATGGGGCAAAGATAACGGGGTTAAGGGAAAAATTGTAATTTGCCCGCTGTTAGGAACGTAAAATCAACCATGAAGGCTATAATACCAGTAGCAGGTGCAGGAACCAAACTCCGCCCGCATACATATACACAACCCAAAGCGCTTATTCCGCTGGCGGGGAAATCCATCCTCAGTATCATCGTAGAACAGCTGGTAGAGGCCGGAATCAATGATTTCATCTTCATCATAGGCTATTTGGGCGACAAAATCCAGGACTATATCCGTCAGAATTATCCCGACCTGAGCGCCACCTTTGTGGTTCAGAACGAAAGAAAGGGGATCGGGCACGCCATCCTGCTGACCAGAGATATTGTAAAAAATGATGAAGTGTTTATCGTTCTGGGCGACTCCATCTGCGAATACGATGTGAAGGAAGTACTCAACAACGATTCCTCCATGCTCGGCGTCAAAAAAGTGGATGATCCCCGGAATTTCGGTGTTGCCGAAACCGACGATAACGGCATCACCACCCGCGTGGTTGAAAAACCGCAGATCCCCAAATCCAATCTTGCCCTGGTGGGGGTGTATAAAATCAAGGAATCAGAAACCCTGTTTAAATGCCTTGAATTGAATATACGGGCAGGCGTTACCTGTTTGGGCGAATACAGCCTTACGGATGCGCTGGAATGTATGATCCGCCAGGGTGCCCGTTTGCAAACCTTTAAGGTGCAGAACTGGTTCGATGCGGGGAAAAAGGATTCACTCCTGGCGTCCAACGCAACCCTGTTGAAGAAGCTGGGTGGAAATATTCCGGATGGTTCGCAGTTCGAAAATACCATTATTGTTCCTCCGGTAAGTATTGCGGCAGGTTGTGAAATCAAAAATTCCATCATCGGACCCAATGTTACCATCGGAGAACATGCCACCATCCACTCTTCGATTATCAAGGATTCCATTATAGGCTCCTATGCCGACCTTTACGATATTGTATTGACCCAATCACTGATCGGAAGCGATACAGAGGTTAAGGGCGAAAGCCGCAGCCTGAACATCGGCGATAACACCGAAATCACACTCGGAAAGCAATAACCCAACCATGCAGCAACGAATCACCGCACTTTTCGGAATTGAGAAACCCATTATTCAGGCCGGAATGATCTGGGCCAGTGGGTGGAAACTCGCCAGTGCCGTGAGCAACGCCGGTGGGCTGGGGCTGCTGGGTGCGGGAAGTATGTATCCGGACGTCCTTCGGGAACATATCCGAAAATGCAAGGCGGCCACCAACAAGCCCTTCGGTGTAAACCTTCCGCTTCTGTATCCGTCCATCGAAGAGCATATCGCCATTATCCGCGAAGAAAAGGTTCCTATCGTATTTACCTCCGCCGGTAATCCGGCAACCTGGACGCCAACCCTTCGCGATGCGGGCATAACCGTTGTTCATGTGGTCAGCAGTTCCAAATTTGCGCGGAAAGCCGAGCAGGTGGGCTGTAATGCCGTGGTGGCCGAGGGCTTTGAAGCGGGAGGACACAATGGTCGCGACGAAACAACCACCCTCGTGCTGGTGCCTGCAGTGGCTTCTGCCGTAAATATTCCCGTCATTGCTGCAGGTGGAATTGCCACGGGTCGCCAGATGCTGGCTGCATTTGCCCTGGGGGCAGAGGGCGTACAGGTGGGATCGCGCTTCGTGGCCAGCGATGAGGCTTCTTCACATCCCTCCTTTAAGAAAGCTGTGGTGGAAAGTGGCGAAGGAGATACCATGCTCTCCCTGAAGCAGCTGGTGCCGGTACGCTTGTTGAAGAACGAGTTTTTCCGTAAGGTAACCGAGGCCGAAGCGGCCTGCGCTTCTGCAGACGAATTGAAACAATTGCTCGGGCGTGGCCGTGCCAAAAAAGGTATGTTTGAAGGCGATCTCGATGAAGGCGAACTCGAAATCGGGCAGGTGTCGGCCCTGATTGATACCATCCGCCCGGCTGCCGAAATTGTGGATGAGATCTGGAATGAGTTTCTGCAGCTCAAACAGGCATTGGCTTCCCTGAAATAATCCGGCATTCCGTTGCGCCGGTCTTAATGATAATATTCTTATGCGTCGTCATTTGTTATTGGCCTTCCTTTTCATTTGCATGCTGATGAATGTATCTGCCCAGAACCCATCAGACAAGTATGTGTTGGTGATTCACGGTGGTGCAGGCACCATTCTGAAAACGAATATGACACCGGAGCGTGAAGCTGCCTATCGGACTGCTCTCGAGCAAGCCTTGATGGCGGGTTATCGTGCGTTGAAAGACGGCGGCTCCGCCATTGATGCCGTCGAAAAGGCCATTTGCGTTATGGAGGATTCGCCCCTCTTCAATGCGGGCAAGGGGTCCGTATTCACCAACGACGGACGAAACGAAATGGATGCTTCGGTTATGAACGGGGCCGATAAGGCCGCGGGAGCGGTTGCCGGCATAACCGTGGTAAAGAATCCGATCCGCGCAGCAAGGGCGGTTATGGAAAAATCCGGCCATGTCATGCTGGCGGGCACAGGAGCCGAATCCTTTGCCCGTTCGGTAGGATTGGAGATTGTTTCACCGGAGTATTTCTACACGGAAGACCGATGGAACGGGCTCCAGCGCGTATTGCGCGAAGATTCGCTCAGGACCCGTCTGGATCATGACGAACAAAAAGCAGGAAAGGGCCCCTTCCCCGACGCCAAATTCGGAACAGTAGGGGCTGTAGCACTGGACAGCAGGGGCAATTTGGCTGCCGGGACATCAACGGGCGGCATGACCAACAAACGTTTTGGCCGCATCGGCGATTCGCCGATTATTGGTGCCGGAAACTACGCCGACAGCACCGTGGCGGTTTCGTGTACGGGATGGGGTGAACATTTTATCCGAAATGCCGTAGCTTTTCGGGTAGCGGCACAAATGGAATTCGGCGGACTTTCGCTGAAGGAAGCTGCGGAGCGCGCACTGGCGGCCGTAACGGCAACCGGCGGCGACGGTGGCCTGATAGCCATCGACAAATCCGGAAATATTGCCATGCCCTTTACGACCGCGGGGATGTATCGGGCATGTATAACCGCTGATGGAAGGATCAGCATTCAATTTTATAAAGACTGAAAAAGGGGACTAGTTGTCCCCTCTGAAAAGTTTGATTTGTTTCTTTCTTCCCACAATCCACACCAGATCTCCGGGGAGTAACACCGTATCCGAAGAAGGATTGAGGATGGCTTGTCCCTCTCGCTCGATACCCACCACCAGGCCGCTGGTTTTTTCGCGGATGCCGGCACTGCGGATCGATTGCTTGCTGATGGGCGAGCCTGGTGCCACCACAATCTGTTCCAGCGAAACCTCATCATCGCCGTTGTGGGAAAGCACCATACGTTCTTCCTGAATCAGCCGGCTGAAATTCGTCACCTGCTCGTCCGTTCCGATTACTTCCAGAACATCACCGGGATAAAGCACTTCTGTTTGAATGGGTGCATAAATCTTTTCGTTTCCCCTTTCTATGGACACGATATTGATGCCGTAGCGCTCCCGCAGTTGCAGTTCAATCAGCTTTTTACCGACCAGGGGCCAGCTGCCGCTCACCGTAAATTCCACAATATGCAGATCCCAGGGCAGAAGGGATTCCAGTGAATTTTTCTGTGCAAGTTCCTGACTACCGGCGAGGTTGGTGATAAAACGGCGTTCGATACGTTGATAAAACTGCTGGAGTTTCTTTGAAAAAATGAAGAATACCACCAGCGTTGCCGGAACCACCATCAGCCAGATATAGGGCGTGGCAAATATACGCTGCAGGGCAACGCCGGTAAGTGCAACGGCCATGGCTACCCGAATTATTTCCAGCATCACCAATGGGCCGCGGTTATACCTCTTGTTCAACCACAGTTCCGAATAAGCCGGGTCCTTGATCTTTTTTGCTGCAATGGCCCAGATAAAGGGCGACATGGCCGAGAGGGTGAGTACACCGGCTACAATCTTACCGGAAATAGCACTGTTCATCACATTGGTAAAGAAGGGTACCGCATAGTTTACCGAAAGAATCACCAGACCCACGATGATGATGATGTTCGTTACGGCAAGGACGAAGAAGGCCCGGATAACTTTCCGCCAGTTGCCTTCGGAAGTCATCGTTTGTGTACTGTTGGTATAGCGGTTTAATGCATTTTTCCAGCGCTCGGGCATGATTTTGTCGATACCCCTGATAATATTGGGACTGAAGCGGATCAGGTAGGGCGTAGTAAACGTGGTAATGGCCGACACCGTTACGGCGATGGGGTACAGAAAGGCGCTGGTTACCTTCAGACTTTCCCCCAAAGTGGCAATGATGAAGGAGAACTCCCCAATCTGCGAAAGGCTGAGACCGGTTTGTATGGAGGTTTTCAGTGGCTGGCCGGAAATCAGCGCACCCAAACCGGAAGTCAGTGCTTTACCGAATACGGTAACAAACACCACAATTACGACGGGCCATGCATATTCCAGAAGGATTTCCGGGTTAAGAAGCATGCCCACCGAAACAAAGAATACGGCGGCAAAAAAGTCTTTAACCGGACTGATCAGGTGTTCGATTTCTTCGGCTTTGGAAGTTTCCGCCAGCAGGGAGCCCATAATGAAGGCTCCGAGGGCAGGCGAGAAGCCGGCCTGTGTAGAAAGCAGCACCATCATCAAACAGAGGGCGCAGGAGACGATGAGCAGCGTTTCCCGGCTCATCAGTTTTTTCGTCCTCTGGAAAAACGTGGGCAGTACAAATATACCTGCCATAAACCAAAGTGCCAGCATGAAAAGCAGTTTGGCCAGGGAGAGCAGGAGTGCGGTTCCTTCGAAATGCATACTTACGGCTACCGTACTCAGCAATACCAGGAGCAGGATGGCCACCAGATCTTCCACAATCAGGGCACCGAATACCAGCCCCGCAAACTTCTGGGTTTTAACACCCAGTTCTTCAAAAGCACGTATAATGATCGTGGTGGAGGAGATCGAGAGAATACCTCCCAGGAATATGCTGTCAATAACGCTCCAACCCATCAGTGTTCCGGTAAGATACCCGAGTCCAAGCATGCCCACCACTTCCACGAGGGCGGTGATGGAGGCGGAGCCGCCTACCTTTACCAGCTTTTTGAAACTGAATTCAAGACCCAGGCTGAACAGGAGGAAGATAACTCCCAGATGGGCCCAGATATCAACACTGGCGTGGTCGATAATGGTTGGGAAAAAGGAAAAATGCGGTCCTACGAGGAATCCGGCAATAATATATCCGAGTACAACAGGTTGTTTGAGTTTTCGGAACAGCATGGTGGTCATTCCCGCAGTAATGAGAATGATACCGAGGTCGCGGATGATGTCGGGCAGATGATTCATTCAATTAGTTTAATAAGAGATGAAATGGAAATCCTCCCTGAATGGGAATTTTTCAAGAGGCCAGACTGCCGATTTACCAAAATCCATGTACCGGAAAGAGAAGCGGACTTGTAGGGCAGGGAAGATGCTCTTCACCGCGCGGCACGTAGTCCGGATGCGAACATACCATCCCCGGTTTGAAGCCAGGGGGGCTGATGACCGGGGATAGGAACAATCTAAAACTACCCGGGCGGACCGAAGTTTTTAATACGGAAATTCCTTCATGATTATCGGTTCCTCTTTCCGGGCCAACTGCACCGAGTTTCAGATCGAAAATATTTCTTTTCAGGTGCGTGAGCATCGGTTCGCCCTGCTTCTGCAATCCGGCTTCGGCGGTATCAGCGATACCGGTGAATACCAGCAGCAAACAGACCGTGACCAAAGGAATCAGTCGCTGAAAAAAAACACCTTTGAACATCCGTTCAAAGATACAAAAAAAACGGCGGTTTCGGGGCGATACCTAGCGCAGAACCCACTTCCACATTTCCTTCCAGGTGATCTTTTTCCCGTACATCAGAATGCCGGTACGGTATATTTTGGCCGCCAGCCAGGTGGTGCAAACGAAGCCTCCGACCAGCAGGGCAACCGACAATGCCAGCTGCCATCCGGGTACCCCAAAGGGAATCCGACCCATCATTACAATGGGGGAGGTCAGCGGGAACAGGCTTCCAAAGAGTGCCAGTCCGCTGTGCGGGTCCTGAATCACCTTGGTGAGCATGATGAACGAGAAGATGATGGGCATCATGATGGGCAGAATCAACTGCTGGGCATCCTGTGCGTCTTCGTTAACGGAGCTGCCCACCGCCGCAAACAGCGACGAGTACATGAAATAGCCCCCGAGGAAATACACCAGGAAACAAAGGATGATCTGTGTGAAATTGATGCTGCTCAGTGCCGCCAGCATGGCCGAGGGCGCAGGCTGCTGAACCGTTTGGCCGGGTAAATTCATGGGAGCCTGTGCGGCCATCTGCTCCAGCACGCCGGGGAACAGTACCGGAATCAGGAGCTGCAAAGCCAGGATCAACACAATCCAGATCAGGAACTGAACCAGACCAACGGCTCCGATACCCAGAATTTTACCCATCATCAGCTGGAAGGGACGTACACTGCTCACCATCACTTCGGCAATGCGGTTCGTTTTCTCCTCCATTACCCCGCGCATCACCATACTGCCGTAGATCATCAGAATAAAATAAATAAGCAGTCCGGTAATCAAAGCCGCAATTGAAGCGACGGTAGCATTGCTTTCCTTTTCTTCCCCGCCCTGAAGGCTGACCGAGCGGATTTCCGCATTCGCTTTTATACTGTCCAAACTTTCAACGGATACTGCATCTCCGATTCTCTTCTGGATCTGTTTCTTTTCTATTGCCTTATTGATGCGGTCTTTCAGTCGTTCCTGCGTGCCGATACCCACCTGTTCCTTTCCGTACACCACAATATTTGCGGGGTTCTCGAGATCCAGGTCGGCCGGGATGTGAAGGAAAGCATCAAACCCCTGATGCTGAAAGGACGACTTGAATGCTTCGGCATCCTTCTCCTCAACAAAAAGGAATTCGATATTGCGGGAAGCTTCTATTTTTCCACCGAATAAATTGCCGGCGTCGATAATGGCAATCTTCTTCTCGCTTTCCCCGTTGACGCTGAAATAGATCATAGCAGCGTATGATCCGAAAATCAGCAGGGGAAGAAGAATGGTGGTCAGCAGAAATGTCTTCTTTCGGGTGCGGGATAGAAATTCCCGCTTTATGATTATCCAGGTCTTATTCATACTATTCGGCTGGAATGTTATGGATTGGTGTATTCTGTTACAAATTGACGCGCCGTGGCATTGGTGTTTTCCACGAGTCGGATAAAGATTTCATTCAGGGAGGGAAGGATTTCCTGAAACCCCTGTATCGGCATTCCCTTATTAATGAAATACTGAAGAATATCGTTGGTGGAAAAATCCGTGTTTCTTTTCAGGATCAGGCTTTTTTCTTCCGCCTTGATTACGCCGAAAAGATGAATAGCCAACAGCTCGGGATGGAGCTTTCCGTCGAAATCGATCCGGAATATATCTTCCTTGTAGGTCTGTTTTACCGCATTCACCGTGCCGTCCAGAATCTTTTGTCCCTTGTTAACGAGAATGATATGATCACAGATCTCCTCTACCTGTTCCATACGGTGGGTGCTGAAAATGATCGTACACCCCCGGGAGGCAAGACGATAGATCTCGTCCTTGATAAGATTGGCGTTAACCGGATCGAGTCCGCTGAAGGGTTCGTCGAGTATGATCAGCCTTGGTTCGTGCAGAACCGTGGTAACGAACTGAAGCTTTTGCTGCATCCCCTTGCTCAGGTCCTCCACTTTCTTATGCCACCAGCTTTCCATCTCCAGGCGGGTGAACCAGTATTTGGCTTTTTCCAGTGCCTGAGCGTGGGTGAGTCCCTTGAGCTGGGCCAGGTAAATCACCTGTTCCCCAATCTTCATCTTCTTGTAGAGCCCGCGTTCTTCGGGCATATACCCGATGTTGATGATATCTTTTTCGGGATGGAAGGGGCGGCCATCGAAAAGAATCTCTCCGGAGTCGGGATAGAATATGCCTGTGATCATCCGGAGCAGGGTGGTTTTCCCCGCGCCGTTGGGGCCGAGTAGCCCGAAAATCGACCCGGAAGCGATATTGAAGCTGATATCGTCTACCGCTTTCTGGGTTGCATAATATTTTTTCAGGTGTTTTACTTCCAATAGGTTCATCTTGCCGCTATGTTTGCGTGAAAGATAGTTTTTTTCGGTGTAAACAGACCGAAAAAAGGCGCCAGATAGACAGAATCTATTTAACGAAGCTTCTCCCTTAAAATATCGGCAATTCGTTCCCCGTCCATGGCGGCACTTACGATTCCTCCGGCATATCCGGCGCCCTCAGCGCAGGGGTACAGGCCCTTTAGTTGCGGATGTTCCAGGGTTTCCGGGTCGCGTGGAATCCGAACGGGGGAAGAGGTTCTTGATTCGGTGGCCACCACCACGGCGTCGTTGGTGTAATAGCCGCGCATCTTTTTTCCGAAGGCAACGAAAGCCTCGCTCAGCCCCCTGTACACGAAATCGGGAAGTACGGTTCGGAGGTCTGCAGCGTTTATGCCTGGCAGATAGGAACAATCGGGAAAGGAGGAAGATATTTTTTTATTGACGAAATCGGCCATCCGTTGTGCGGGGGCTACCAGATTTCCACCGCCTGCGTCAAAAGCCTTGCGTTCAACATCCTGCTGGAAATACATGCCCGCAAGCGGACCCGCTTTCCGGAATTTTTGAAGATGCTCCGGCTGAACGGTAACCACCATTCCGGAATTGGCGTAGGGATTGTTCCGCTTCGACGGGCTCCATCCGTTTACCACCAGCTCTCCCGGACTTGTTGAGGCCGGGGCGATAATACCTCCGGGGCACATACAGAAGGAAAATACCCCGTGTCCATCCACCTGCTGAACGAGGCTGTATGAAGCCGGCGGCAGATACTCGTTTCTGACGGGACAATGGTACTGTATGCTGTCGATCAAACTTTGTGAATGTTCCACGCGCACCCCCAGTGCATAGGGTTTGCTTTCGATGGCGATGCCCTGTTCATGCAGCAGGACAAAAATATCGCGTGCCGAATGGCCCGTGGCCAGAATCACCGCATCGGCCTTCCATTCGCCGCCCTGTTCGGTGGTGACGCCGGTGACGGCATCGTTGGTCCGGATAAAGCCAGTCACTTTATGGCCGAACTGCACTTCACCGCCGGCCGCAATGATCTGCTCACGCATGGCACTGATGATATGCGGGAGTTTGTTGGTGCCGATATGGGGATGGGCATCAAAAAGAATGGATTCATCGGCGCCGAACTGGACGAAGCGTTCGAGGATTCGTCCGATATCCCCTCTTTTGTTGCTACGGGTGTAGAGCTTTCCGTCGCTGTAGGTGCCGGCGCCCCCTTCTCCGAAGCAGTAGTTGCTTTCCGGATTCACAACACCCTGTTTGTTCATGGCGGCCAGATCGCGTCGGCGTGCACGAACATCTTTTCCTCTCTCCACAACGATGGGGCGGATGCCGCCTTCGATCAGGCGCAGGGCGGCAAAGAGGCCCGCCGGACCGGCTCCCACCACAATCACACGGTGCCGGGCATTGGAAACGTCGGGATATACGGCCGGCGCAAATCGCTCCAGCGGTGGCGTTTCGTTCACAAAGCATTGCAGGGTAAGATTGATCCAGGGCTGGCGGCTTCTGGCGTCGATGGAACGTTTGAGAATCCGGTAACCCGAAACGGAAGAGGGGCTTACCGATAGGGTATTGACGATGTACTGCCGTACGATCCGATCGTTGGCAGCCTCGTCGGGACGAAGGCGTAGGCTTATATTTTTTTGCATGGCGTTAGGTACTTATCCTAAAAGCTGGCTGGAAAATCAGAACGGAAGATCGTCTCCATCGGCGGGAGGCGCGTCGGCATAGAATTCCTGGGGCGGAACCTGGCTGCCTCCATCGGTCGAAAGCTGCACATGCTCCATTCTCCAGGCGTCGAGATTGGTGAAATAGTTTGTCTGACCGTTTTTTTCCCACCGGCTTCCCTTCAGGTTGAAGTGTACCTTCACTTCATCTCCGGTTTTAAACCGATCGGGCATGCTGGTCTTGTCCTGAACACATTGGAACTTAATATAGTTCGTAATGGTACGTCCGTTAATCTGTTCCGATTTTTCCACAACAAACTCGCGTGTGCGGAAGGTTTCAGACCGTTGTGCCGTATCGTAAATGGCGACCAGTTTGCCGGTCAGTTCGTAGCTCATAGTATAAAAATTTAAAGTATCAGAACCTGCAAAAGTAGGGCAAAAAGCATTCTCTTTGTAAGATACAAACATCTTCTATGAAAAAGGGGCTGATTTTGGGTGCACTGGCACTCCTGTTGCTTGCAGGATGCGCACGTCATTTCCGCGCCGAAAAATTGGAGTGGAAAAATTACCGCGTTCGTTCCGGTCCGGAAGCCGATTCGGCAATGATGGTTTTTTTACGACCTTACGCCGATAGTGTAAACCAAAGCATGAATGAGGTTATTGCCGAAGTGGGTGTGCTGATGGAGAAAAAGCAACCGGAGGGCGGTTTGGGGAACAGCATGACCGATGCTTTTCTTTTTATGGCCAGAGAAAAATTCGGCACGCATGTTGACGCTGCTGTTATGAATTATGGGGGGATCCGGCTGCCGGCGTTGGTACCCGGACCACTTACACGCGGAAAAATTTTCGAGCTCATGCCATTCGATAATCTCTTATTGCTTCAGACGCTGAAGGGGAGTGTGTTGCAGGAGTTTCTCGACCGTACTGCTGCAGCCGGCGGATGGCCTGTATCGGGAATTTCCTATACAATAAAGGGAAAGAAGGCGGTGGATGTGTTTGTCGGAAATAAGCCCCTCAATCCGGAAAAGGAATATGTTATTGCGAATTCTGATTATATAATCAACGGCGGCGATGGAATAAATATGCTTTCTGTTTTTCCTTCCAAAAATATTGGCTATCTTATGCGTGTTGCGCTGATGGATTATTATTCTGGTCTGGCCCGTGAAGGAAAGCGTATTGTCTCAATTCCCGAAAACAGAGTCCGTTATGCAGACTAGACGCACATTTATTTCAAACGGAGTCCGTATTGCGGTCGGATGTTTGCTTCCCCACGCAGCGCTTGCCGATGATTTTACCGGCGAAAAGCTGACCATTCTTCATACCAACGATGTGCACAGCCGCCTTGAGCCCTTTCCTATGGATGGCGGACGTTTTCAGGGGCAGGGTGGAGTGGCCGCCCGGGCTGCAATTATCCGTAAAATAAGAGCGGAAGAAAAAAATGTGCTGCTGCTCGATGCAGGCGACATCTTTCAGGGGACGCCCTATTTCAATTTCTTCAAGGGGGAGCCGGAAATCAAAGCCATGACGGCCATGGGTTATGATGCAGCGACGATGGGGAATCATGACTTTGATGCGGGGCTGGATAACTTTGCTACGCAACTGGAGCGGCACGCCGCTTTTCCTCTGGTCATTTCTAACTACGACTTCACCGGTACGTCTATGCAAAGATTGTATAAGCCTTATGTGATTTTCCGGAAAGGCAGGCTGAAAATCGGTGTGCTGGGTGTGGGGATCGAACTGGAAGGATTGGTGCCTTCCAACCTGGCGGCCGGAACAAAATACCGGGATCCGGTAGGTTCGGCCAACGAAATTGCTTCTCATTTAAAAAATACCGAGAAATGTGATATGGTCATCTGTCTTTCCCATCTGGGTAACCGGTACGACTCGGGAAAGGTAAGTGATGAGATTTTAGCAAGGGAATCGGACGGAATTGACCTGATTATTGGCGGACATACACATAGTTTTTTACCCGAGCCGATAAAATATGTGAATAAGTCCGGAAGCACGGTTATCGTTAATCAGGTGGGGTGGGCAGGAGTGGTTTTGGGTAGGCTGGACTTCACTTTTGATCGGATTTCCGGAAAAAATTTGGTGAGAGCTCATTCTGTTGTTATTGCACAAAAACCAAGTGAATAAAAAATTTTTTTTTCAACATAAATTTTTGAAATTCGCTCCCCCGTCTAACTTTTTTCAATAACTTGTTAGCATCGTGTGGATATCCTGAAGAACTAACCTGGATCGAAAAATCTTTACTCAATATAAAACTGCTTATTCTAAATGGATAAAGACTTTGTCAAAGTTTGGAGCAATTGTTTGGAAATAATCAGGGATATTGTAGAGTGGCAGCATTTCAAAACATGGTTCGAACCGATCAGGCCGGTAGCACTTAAAGATCACGTGTTGGTTATTCAGGTGCCCAGTCAGTTTTTTTATGAGTACCTGGAAGAGCATTATGTGAATTTGTTGGCAAAGACTTTGCGGAGGGTATTGGGAAAGGAAGCTCAACTGGAATACCGGATTATGGTGGACAGTGGAAACACCCGCAACAAACCACTGACCATGGATGTTCCGGCTCATGGCTATAAAACCTATTCGAACAACGAAATGGACTTTCCGCTGGTTATCAACAACCCTGTTAAGAACCCGTTTGTAATACCGGGTCTTAAAAAGATGCAGATCGATCCGCAGTTGAACCCGATCTATACCTTCGACGCATTTATTGAAGGGGATTGTAACCGTGTGGCCCGTCGCGCCGGTAAAACCGTAGCAGAGAAACCCGGGGCGAATTCCTTCAACCCGCTTGTTATATATGGTGGTGTAGGGCTGGGTAAAACCCACCTGGCGCAGAGTATCGGTAATGAGGTTAAAAAAATCCATCCCAACAAGGTGGTACTCTATGTAAGTTCCGAAAAATTCATCAACCAGTTTGTTGACCATAGCCGCAACAATGCGATCAATGATTTCATCCACTTTTACCAGCTGATTGATGTGCTGATCATCGACGATGTTCAGTTCTTCAACCGTGCAGAAAAATCGCAGGATGCCTTCTTTGCGATTTTCAACCACCTCCATCAAAGTGGAAAGCAACTGGTGCTGACGTCCGATAAGGCGCCCAAGGATCTGGAAGGCGTTCAGGAAAGGCTGCTCAGCCGGTTCCGCTGGGGCCTCAGCGCCGACCTTCAGGTACCCGACTACGAAACACGTATCGAAATCCTGGAGCGTAAAATGAAGAACGATGGTGTTGAGATGCCGAAAGAGGTGGTTAAATACCTGGCCTACAATATCAACAGCAACGTTCGTGAGCTTGAGGGGGCTCTGATTTCACTGTTGGCACAGTCTTCGCTGAACAAACGTGAAATCGACCTCGAATTGGCCAAAAAAGTACTTAGAAACTTCGTTAAAACGAGCAGCAAGGAAATCACCATTGAAACCATTCAACGGATGGTTTGCGACTATTTTGACGTTCCCTACGACAAACTCCTGCAGAAAACGAGGAAGCGCGAAGTTGTACAGGCCCGTCAGATCACGATGTATCTGGCCAAAGCGTTCACCAAAAACTCTCTGAAAACCATCGGTGAACATTTTGGAGGGCGCGACCATACTACAGTAATCCACTCCTGCCAGACGGTAAAAGATCTGATGGACACCGATCATCTGTTCCGTGAAAACGTTATGGAGCTTCAGCAAAAAGTTCAGCTTGCCGCCATGTAATTGATTGATCGATAAAAAAATAGAGATCCCGAAGCAAGTCAAAAAAAAGAAGATTGTTTCGGGATTTCTTTTTGGAAAATACATTGGAATCCTTACTTTTGCATCCCTTCTGTTAGAGAAGGAAAGCGTTCATAGCGAAAGTATTTGAACGGGGTGAGGTGCCTGAGAGGCCGAAAGGAGCAGTTTGCTAAACTGTCGTACGGGTAACACTGTACCGCGGGTTCGAATCCCGCCCTCACCGCTTGGCGGGATTTTCTCAGAAAATTCCGCCTTTTTTTCAAGTATCAAATAGCCACGTTCCGCCATGAGTGGGGCTTTCAGCGAAAGCACTTCCATCATGGTAGGTGTTCGATAAATGCCATCGTGATAGTATAAATTGTTGTCGAACACCAGACTTACAAATCTTCTCTTCCTGATTGTGTCACAAGTCGTATAAACATATTTCATATCTGCAAGCCGTGGCAGGTTCCGCTGGAATACAGAGAACAAAACATGCTGATCTTTGCTATACCGCTGGATGGCACCTTTTAAGGTTATTACGGCATTATTATAAGTAGAAAACCATCTGTCGTAGGTGTCACGGGTGATGGCATCGCTAATCCATTTTTCCTCCAATTGGAACAGCTTTTCCTGTACCTGTTCTAATTCCAACTTCTTTTCGCTGGCTTTCTCCCTATAGTCAACCAATTGTTTTTCAAGGGCTGCTTCACATTCCAGCCGAAGTTTTTTCAGGTCTTTTTCGGGGAGGCTCATTAATTCGCAGGCTCCGAGAAATTGGTCATGGGCTTTTATGGCACTAATGTTATTGTGCTTGGAGAAACGGCACTTGTAATAATAATACCATCTGCCGCCCTTTCCTTTTGATGGCGCTCCCGAAAGCGGGTTTCCGCAATGGCATTTCACAATTCCTCTTAGCGGCAGGTTGTCGTCTATCCCGACTCGGTGCTTGTCTTCCGTTTTTTTCATCTTGGTTTGCACCATCTGCCAGGTATGAATATCTACAATCGGCTCATGAATTCCCGGAAAAAGCCCTCCCGGATATTCTTTAAAAGCCTCCACCTGCAATAAACCGGCATAGGTGGGATTCGCCAGCACTCTTTCCACTGCTACAGTGCCAGTTCTTTTAAAACCGAGATTACGGGCCAGTTCCTTGATCTTATACAGTGGCACATCTTTCAGGTAGGCGTCATAAATAAAATTGACAATCTTGGCTTCGCTTTCTTCCACGACTAGGCGGCGTTCTTTCTTTTCTCCCTCTTTCCGGTAACCATAGGGCGCGTCTTTAAATACATATCGGCCTTCTTTTGCTTTGGCGGTATAAATACCTCCTCTTACTTTTATGCTTCGGTTGATATTATCTTCCTCTGCCAGTAATAGTTGCAGACCTGCTCGGAAAAAACTACCGGGGGTATCATAATCAAAGGTGATGCCTTCCGTAACACTCACTACCTGGATACTGTATTTTGTTTGCAGGGATTTTACCATGCTCATGGCCTCTCCCGCATTCCGGCTGAACCTGTCGAGCTGATCGACTAAAAGGAAATCTACCGTTTTGTAATGTCGGGTAATAAATTCCTGTAGCTTTTTAAAATCCGGACGGTCAAATGTCCGGGCGCTTTTTCCGCGGTCGATAAACGTATCCACCAACTCCACTTTGTTAAACTTGATCCATTGATCGGTGTATAACTCCTGCCTCTCAATGGAACCTGCGCTTTGGCCTACCTGACTAAAGCGCAAATACCTGATTGCTTTCTTCATATCGACACATTTTAATTCTTTGTGATTGTTTTATTCTGTTTCTTGAAGTAGTATAAAAATAAAAAATGCTTCCATCGCTATTTTTTCAATAAGTAAAACATTGTGCTACATTTAGTCTCTCCTAATTGAATTGGTGAACTAGTTTTGCAGGACTGAAAGTTTAAGCGGTTATTTATAAATAACCCCCAAAACCTATCGGTTATTCATGTTTCGACATAGAATATCCTTCATGCTGAAAGAAGTCGTTGTTTTCATCTAAAATGAACTGGGCATGTCCATTCTCTATATCCTGAAGTAGCTTTTCACGATTGTGAAGGTCTTTAGGCATTATATCTTCCATATAAAATTTCATTAATTTAAACAATGAAACATTTTCTTCGTCTCCTTTAAGTATTTCAATCCGATTTGGAATGTGAGCTTTTATTCGATGGCCTTTTTTATTATCTATTGCAGTATAGAATCGGGGTCTTTCTTTAATATTTTGATTGGCATATCTTAAACGAGCAAATAGTTCGCGAATTTGTACTGTTGTTAATTCCCCCGAAATTCTAGATAAAAAACTCTTATATGCCGAAAGACAAAATTTACTGTCGTTTAGTACTGCGAAGATCACTACTGCACCAACTTTAACCATAATGGTTTGACTATTCCAATTATCTAAGTAATCAAAATCCTCTTTATTTTGCTCCTTAAGAGCTTCAAAAACTATGATAGTGCCATACACATTGTCGCTAATTTGTGCATGAGTGTAGTGCTGTCGGGCCATAGCATGGATATGATATAACCCATGCCAACAGTATGTGTCAGCTATTGTCTCGGAAGGCGTCCTATGATCTCTTTCCATTCTTAAAAAACTATCTTTATAATGGGTTTTAAAAAAAAGCAAGCATACCCAATGAAATAATTTAAAAAACAGTCGATCATTTTTTTCTAAGTCTTTGCTAATCTCATCATAGCTTCTTCTGAGAAATTTACTTATAGGATTTTCAATTTTCTCCCCTAATTGAGTATTACATTCTTGACAGCACGGAACTTTATATTCTGTATACTTTAACCTAGCTTGATTCGGGAGAATTGTAAAAGCATCAGGCGTTGCATAGTGTTTTAATATCCAATTGGGAATTACGTGCTCATCATTAAACCGCTTAGAGCCTGGCGCGGCACCGCAAACGAAGCAACACTTTTCTTTTATCACCGATTTCATAAAATCGTCATAATCGTAGTGAATTATTTTCTTCGATTTCGGAGTTAAAATGTTATTCGTTGTTAAATCACGGAGGTACTTTGGCATAAGTAATTTTCCTTTAATTCTTTTCGTATCCATTCACATACCACATCGCTATATCTCTTTGTAAGCAGTATCATGTGAATAGGTTTAATACCACTAAAATACTAAATAATTTAGCGGAAAAGTCTTTTTTAATTGACTATTTTAGACGCTCCGGGCGTGTTCATAATCCGGTCGGTTTCATCTTCCACAATGGCTTTTACTTCTCTTTTAATGCGTAGGAATGTTTCACGGATTTCTTTTTCGCTGACCTTACTTTCAGGTAATGGCTTGTACCCCGCTTCTTCTTTTTTGAGGGCGGTAAAATTATGTTGCACCTGTGCGTGAAACATTTTTTGCGGAATCCGTTGATCAGGATTGTCGGCAACTATCCCTACAACCTCGCCGGCAGATAAGGAAGCGATGGTTGATTGCGGAATAGCATAATCCAACTGTTTAGACTTATTTAAGGACGTATCGCTGCTATTGATAGTAAGACTTTGCCTGTCCTGCATAATCTTCCCAAAGCGTTCGGAAAGCTGTTTAGCACTATCACGAGTCACTTGTCCGGAAATAATATTTCCGACCATTGACAGGATCACATTGGCCTGTTTTTCTCCGTAGTGTAAAATAAGTTGGCTGGCGTCCTGGATCACGAGGGTAACACTTACCAAATAACTTCTGCAAACCGATAGGAACTTATCGGCTCCCTGCCACGAGATATTTGCGAATTCCTCCAGCATGATCCCGCAGGGTTGTTCTTCCTGCTCCTTCAATAATTTTTGCAGCGTATTGAGATAAAGAGAGATGACAGCACTGTAAATGTTGGATACCTGCGGGTTGTTGGCAATGCAAACGATCTTCGGTTGTTTCGGATCATTGATTGACATGGAGAAATCGTTGCCGGATAATACGTAATATAATTTTTCTGTAGCCAGTGTTCCTAAACTGATAGCCGCCCCCGAAATCTGCCCGATCAATTGTTTTCCCGCATTGCCTTCCATAGCTTGTACAAAGGGGGTTACCAGTACTTCCAAAGTCGGTTCTGCCTTCAGGATAACAAACAATTTATCCAGTGGTGTTTGTGCCAGTTCAATGACGTGCGGGAGGGTGCAATATTTTCCATCCTGATATATGCGCAGGAACCAAATCAGGCAAGTGGTAAAATTTATGCTACTCTCGGTCCAGAAATCCCCTTGTTTCTCTATCCACTCCTGGTTCAGACCTAACAGAATGGCACGGGAGGCAGAAGCGGCGTCAATAATAGATCGAATAGAATCCGGTAATAAAGGATTACAACGATCCTGAATGTCCTCAAAGTTCAGCATATGAAACTCCGGTTCTACTTTATACTTGTTTCTGTTTTTCAGGTAATGATTATAGGCCACCTTCGATAAATCAGGATATTTGAAATCATGCAGGAAGATCGCATACCCTTTACTGATCTGTTGTTTCAGTATTTCTTTCGCCAATTGTGTCTTGCCAGAACCAGGCAGCCCCATAAGCAGTACCCCACCCCGGAATCCGTTGATAATATTGATCCAACCGGCCCGCTGTTTATTCTTTAGCATATACCGGGTAGGCAAGTTCACCGAATACTTATTTTCTAAAAATCGTTCTTCCTGGGGAAAGGTTTCATTAAGGGTATTAAACACGTCTCCGCTGAGCTTTTTTTTAATGATCCTCGCCAGCAAGGTGCCACCGGTCAAAAAGAAAATAAAGCTTAGGCTGGTAACGGTCATATAGGATATGGCGATGACTGCATTGCTCGTCTGCAGGTAGAATAATAACCCACTAACAAAATACAGCACTATGCCCGTAAGCAGGTATGCCCATGCCAGCCGGTAATTAAATGCCTCTCCCTTCTTTGCTTTCACGCCCAGCAGCGACAAAGCCAGGAATACCAATGCCAGGATCTTCGCCTTATGAAAAGAATTAAATAATCCTGTCCGGTAAACATTATCCAGCACCTTATCTGTTACCGGATGTGTCCATCCTCTCGCTTGAAAAAATACATAACAGGTGGCGTAAAAGTGCAGCAATAGTATGGCTACACTCATTAGCCTTGTCATATCCATAATTTTCTTTAACCCGATCTCATTTTCATTCGTCCTCATTGACATACTTCACTTTTTTGATTTACATTTCCCATTGTTTGTTAAAGCCTCTTTTTTTCTTGCGCTGTTCCTCTGTCAATAGCTCTTTGTTGATCGCGCTATCTCCATAATCCGGTCCGACTACCTGTTCGATTATCTTACCCATGCCTTTGCTTTTTTCTTCTTCGCGGCTGATCTCTTTTTCGGGCTGTTTTGATTTATCCGGCTCTCTGAAACTGGGGGGCTGTTTTTCCGGCATTTCTCTTTGCTGCTCACTGCGGGTACTCTCCTTTTGCTGCTCCTGCGAAGGCTGTTTAGGTTCGGGCATGGGCTTTTGTTGTTCGGGTTCTTTTGCCTGTTGCTTTTGGTTTTCCTTTTCAGGCTGTTTAGTCAACTCCGGCTGCTGTTCCCTGCCCAGGCGTTCGAGTATGCGTTTAGCAGCATAGACTTTGTCCAGATCGCCGCCGTTAAAGACTGCCTTTTTCTCGTGGTTGATATAGGTTATACCAAATACCTGCCCTTGCTCACTCCGCCGAATCACCATATCTATACGTTCTTTTTGCAGGAGCTTTGCCAGTTCGCCGAGTGTTGCTGGCTTAGAGCGAAAAGCCCATTCAATCGCATTCCTGGTGTGCTTTTTATCTGGCTCTCTCTTGCTCTCGTTTTCTTTAAACTTTTCTTCCAGCTTTGTCAGTGTTGGCTTGCTGTGAAAGGCACTGGCTTTTACCGGTTTGGTAATCGCGTTTCCCTTTTCATCCATCACCACATAAGTCAAACCTCTATTTTTGTAAATACGTCCATCCTCCGCGCCTCTGTCGGCTTTTACATTATAGAGTTTCAGGATCGCGTTTAATTCATGGATGGTAGTGTATTTGTACTGGTTTATTACATGATCCAGCACGTTGGTAATGCTGCGCATGGTAGCGGATTTTCCAGCCTGGATTTTCTGCGGTGTGACGATTAATTGTTTGTCATCTTCCCGCTGTTGCTCTTTCTTATATTTCTTGTCCGCCGGAATAAAACCATACTGCTTTTCCATTTCCTTGCGCACTGGTTCGGAAACATTCTTTCCAATATAGTGTGTCGATATGCGTTCGCCATCGTCTTTTATCAACGGCGCTAAAACATGTATGTGCGGATGTCCTGCATCTTCATGCTTGTAGACGAGATAAGGCTGATCGCCAAAACCGATCTTATTCATATATTCATCGGCCAGGTGAATCAGGAAGGGTTTGTCCAACCGGTCTTTCTCCGAAGGATGAAAGTTGAGCGAAATATGAATAAGTTTTAAATCGGCTCTTTCATTGAGTTTCATCAGTTCTTCAAACCGTTCCTGCTTGTCATGAAAATTCAGTTCCTGCGGCAGCTTGAAGAAGCTGTGCGCATGAAGCAATTCTGCTGTTCCCTTTTGCACTTTCTTTTCATGGTAATTCAGCGCTCTTTTAAGACTTGTAGGAAAGGTTATTTGCGGACGCATAGCAAACTGATTTGGTTCATAGAATGTCGGATATCGTCTATCTTTTTGAGCAGGTTTTGACGACCGGATTCCGTCAGTTCGGCCCATACTTTTATCTCCGGCAGATGGTCTAATGTGTGCAACTTATGCACGGTCTGATTGAAGTTATTTCCGATAGCGGACAGCTCTCTGCTGATCTGATTCAGGGCTGTCAAAATTTCACGACTGGATTCATCTTTGTACTGAATGTTAACCGGTTTATTCACTAAAATGTGCCGCACATACTGGCTCAATTTCTTGCAGGTCGTGGCTTTAAAATAGTTGTAAATGATGGAATATTCTTCCGGCTTGACGCGGACAGTGATCCATCCTCTGGGCGCTTTAATTGTTTCTTTCATCACATTTTCTTTACTCACGTTTATCAAATTTTCCGCACGAGTTTCGAGTGCGGAAATCATTAAAATTGTCTTCTTTTCTTCCCCGAAACGAGTTCCGAGTGGAGGGCGAGGCCAAAAGTGCCACTTTTGGTACACCTCGCCATCCCCGCAACGGCAGGGGGATTGACTGCCCGCCAGTACCCAAAGGGTGCGGCAGGCTAATCAAAGGCATCGGGATGGCTTGCCATCCCGGATACCGCTTTACGGCAATTTATGCCGCCGGCTTGGGAGCTGTTCCGATATACTGATGCCAGTCGCTGATGTCCTTGTAACCAGTATATAAGCTGCGTTCATCAACGAACTTTTCCGGTGAAACGGAAAGCGCCAGTGTAGTGCATCTGCTGCCGGTAGCATCGTTATCCAGATACAGATGCACCCGGTCGTACGCCTGCATTAATGGCAGTTGCCTTTCAAAAAATGAAGTGGAATTAAGGATCAAAAAATCCCTCAATTGAGCGGGATTATTCAGATGGATAGTGCGGTAAGTAAGAAAGTCGAAAAAGCCCTCAAAGACGGCCAGCTTTTCCGCTTCGTTTTTTATTAACGTCGGTGCTTTCGGATGGCTGCTTCCTTTAAAATACTCGGAGCGTAATTCATAGCCGCCTGCATCGTTTTGAAAGCCCAACGCGTAGAATATTTTCTCGCCGTTTTTATACCGGACTTCCCGTAAGTACTGGTCGGCGATTTCATCTGCAATACGCCGGGACCGGTAATAGCGAACGAGATGAGATGAACCAACATAAAAAGTGGACAAGATTTCAATAGTGGTTGTAGTTTCTACGGCTATAATTGGTGGTTTGGGAAGTGCATGGAAATGGCTCAATAGATTTAATGCTTCCGGGATCGTACAGCCTTTCCATTGTAGCACAAAATCCAGCAGGTTACCACCTTTGTCTTCACCGAAATCATACCATTGATTTAGATTTCGGTTGACTTTAAAAGATGGTGAGTTTTCGTGTCGGAACGGAGAATAGTACCAAAAATTTACACCTTTGATTCTTGCAGGCTCAAAGCCCTGCATAGACAGGTAGGCTACCATGTCTATGGCTTTCGCTTCTTTGATTGTCATACTTCACATTTTCATTTACACAAATTCAATCAACGGCGCAAAACTATGTGATACATGTCAGAAAAAAGTCACCGTGTCGTATAACGGCACGGTGAAACTGAAAATGGAATGTTATGTAACAATTCGTATTTAAAGCGAGTTGTGATAAGATACGATTTAAAAGAGTTCTTGAAGGTAATAAGTCCCATTCTGGTCTTTACCACTTTAATATACTTAAAAACCGTACTTGTCCTTTCTCAGTTTAAATGCTTTCTCTCCACCTTCCATTACTGATGTAATTTCAAATTTAACAGCTCGAGAATCGATTGCTCCTTCGGCTTTTATGATGCCCCGTGTTTGGCTTCCAGACTCTCGGTAATCACAACAAACTACCAATTCTGCATCACCATTTACAACAAGATTGGCATTATGACTGGTAAATATTAATTGCCTGTGCTTTTTAGCCTCCCAAATGTTTTTTATAATGTCGTCTATTGCTCTGTTATCAATATCATCTTCTGGTTGGTCAATGATTAAAGGTGCACCTTGCTGGCTTAATAGAACTGTTAGCAGGGCGGTTGCCTGTTGTCCGGCGGAGGCTTCTGCAAAGGGGATAACATCGCCCATTTGATTGTTTGTCGTGTATTGAAACTCTGGCGTGAACTCGATATTCATTGTTGCAAGTGCCAGCCAACTGTCCGCTGTCAGAATTTCTGCAATGCGCTGAATATTGCCAGTGTTCAATCCCAATGCCGTCACCTTAGGCGTTGGGGGAAGTGTTTGTTCTCCGCCAGCCAGGACATTCACTTCTGCCAAAAGCCTGAACTCTTTCAATAGTTCATCCCATTCTTGCAAGGGATTTCCACTTTGGGCGATGCTGTCGCAAATTGCTTGCATCTTATCAGTATTAATTCTCGTTCCTTGCAGGGCTTTCGCCAACTCGTTTCTGATAAGAACGTAATCGAGGTTTTTTAACACCTCTACTTTAATTTGCCCCATAGAAAGGACGCTGAAATTCTGCGCTTGTATATTGAGCATTTGCGCTTTGTCGTTATGCTTCTGCCAATACTCGACGCGCAATTCTTCAAATTCAACCGATGGGTTTCCAATTTGGCGAATTGTTTCACTTCTTTCACTAATGTTTATATTAAGTTGTGACAGGCGTCCTTCGATGCGTTGAATTTCGGTTAGTTGTTGCTGGTTGGATGTCGTTCTGCTCTTAGCCGCTTCATAAAGCGCATCAAAGTTTGTTTTTAGCTCTTGCCATTCAGCAATCACATTCCTAATATCGGTGGTGTTTTCTTGCTTCAACGCCTCTTTCATTTGTGTGACGAGGTTTTTGATTTCGCTTACCTTTGCGCTTTTTTCAGTAAAGAGTCTTCCTAAAAGATCATTATTCTCGAAGGGGGAAGACGGATATGGTTCTGGAAAACTTTGCAAAAAAGCATCCATTTCATTCACTTTTGCGCTGATCGTATTGAATTCCTGCCTAACGCCTGAAACATAGTTAGACTCATTATCTATAATCGGTTTTCTTGCGATCGTCACCTGATCTTCCGGTGAAATTCCCGTGAGAGACTGTCTTAGGGCTGTGACTTGATTGTTGAGAGAGGTGATTTCCAAAGAAAATTGCTCAATTTCTTTTTCAATCGCTTTCTTTCGCAAAAGATTGAGATAGGCCGCCTGTGATCTTTTAGCGTTATCATTCAGTTGAAAGTTTAAAAATCCAATTTCTGTCTGAATGGGAGACTGAATAAACCTTTTCAATTCCTCGGTAGTCACGCCGACACTGCTTAATTGTTTCTGACTGTAGGCGTGAATAGGGAGAATACGGCGCACATCTTCTGCTGAAACGCTCTGAAATTCTCCAGCATCAATCTTGAGCAAGATTTCATTTGTCACTGAATTGCGTTTGATGATATGAGTTACACCATTCAGGATAAAGGTAACACGAACTTCACCGTTGAATGGGGCGAGCGTTTTATCAATAAGAATCTTTCTTCTTTTTTCAATTTCGCTCAATTCGTCTGTATCAGAGGTATGAACGGGCTGGTCGCAAAGCCCCCATCTTAGATATTCAAGAACGGTGGACTTTCCTGTGCCGCGCCCTCCGATCAAGGCGTTATACTGTTGATTAAATTCCAATGAAAAAGACCCCATGAATTTTGAGTTCGTTACTTCAAATCTCGTAATGGAGATTTGAGGCAATACAGGCGTGGTTTGGCTTATTCTTGATTGTTTTGCAAGGCACGCTTGTCGAAGGGCTTCAGCGCTCGGTTCAGACCATTTAATCCATGTATAATGATTTCCAAACTCTCGCCCATCTTCAAAGCGGTTGTCGGAGGTGCTGATAACGCCGATGGTTTTATTGCCGTAATTGACATCGCCGCCGTTCGTTTTATTTATCCACCCCGTATCTGTTGGCAAAGCTTTGTCAACATACCCTCCAACACAAGGCATCTTCTTATAGGTCGCTTGTCCTCCATTACGAAATATCGTTGACCCGCCGCCATGATTCACATTGGGAAGAATGACGTATTTGCCAACGCAATAAGTTAAGTCATCTAATTTCTTATGAAGATGTGGTAAATCCTGCACATGAGTGGACGTGATACGGACAACTTCTGCTGTTTGTTTTTCAAGTTCATGGGCGGGCGCCACGCCTAACGTATGCAACACCGAATTTAAGTGGCTATCAGGAAAATCCGCGTCGAAAATGATAAGGCATTGGCATATCGGGCTATCAAGTGTCAATTCAATGCCAGGAAATACGGTAATTTGCTTGTGAAACTCCCCGCTGGTTTCAAAGGTGGCGTTTTCTTCTTGAGCTACTTTGCGGATGACTTTGGCGAAAGCAATATCATGGTGGTCAGTAATCGCGATCGCGTTCAACCCTTTTTGCCGGATTTTATTTAGATATTCCTTTGCAAACTGTTCCCGGTCTGCCGTAATTGTTGCTATCTGTTGTTCGTTTAACGAGGCAATGTCGGCGGGAAGAACTCCGAACCGAGCGCCCGTCCAATTAATATCTCTTGGACTATGAACTTGAAAATCACATTTAAAAAAATGAGCGCCTTTATCCACTTGTTATTGTTTTAGTTTGTTTACCTATTACATGACTAGAAACTCTTGAATTAGCAATTCAATTCTTTCACAGTCATATTTTAATTTTCTAATAAATTCTGCCACCTTATTCACGGGCGTGGGTGGCACGGGAAAAGGGGAAGTACATGTAATAATATGAAAAATATTCTAATAATAATTGCACCAATAAAGAACATTAATATTTTGGACAGCAGAATTATTTTTCACCGTGTCGTATAACGGCACGGTGAAATGGCGTTGTTTCGGGAAAGCTGGAATATTTTTGTAGGGTGAAAATGATTTAGTGGAGTAAAATAAATATGAAATATGTTAAGTGAAAAAGAAGTGGGTTTGTTGTATGAAACATTATTGAGTGCACCAGGAATGAGTGAAGTGGTAAAAATTGACCTGCGGATGCCGCGAAAAAATGTGTTGCTGCTGGCGAAGGTGATTGAAAGGGGATTGCAGGTGAAGCCGGGTGAAGCAATGGACGGATTGGTACGGGCGGCGGGTGAAGGCAGCCTGGAATTTTTGCGACAGGCGGGTACGGAATTATTACATAAAGCGGGATTGTCGGAAATGAGCGAAAAGCTGCACACGTTGCAAAGCAAATAGGTTGCTTATTTACCTGGTTTACGCAGCAGGCGGAACAGGGTGTATGATGACAGGCATATCCCTATAAATATTTTATACAATCCAATAAGGATGACGCCTGATAATTTAAGCAAAAGAATGACCCATATGAACAGTCCACGAACGAGTGCGCCGCCTTGCCGGTATGCCGTGTTGTTGTCAACGGGCAGCCAGTACCCGCGCGAATGATCTTCTCTAAATTCCCAAAAGTTCATAGCGTTGTTATTAGCAAAGATCGTGCTGGTGAAAAGAGAAAAGAAAGGTTCTGTTGTCTAAAACAGACAATGAAAAATGACGCCATCCTTCCGGCATAAAGCTTTTTGTTTGCTTCTTTATTTTTAGCATTTGAAAAATAAAGAAGCCGCGGACATGGCAAAAGAAGCTGTTTAAGACCTGTTACGGACTTTAGACCAGCTTCTTTTACGGTCGAATATCAGAGCAATCCTTCATCAGCGAACGAGTAATAATTCTCTGTCGTAATGATCAGATGGTCAAGGACGTTCAAGTCTAAAAATTTTCCTGCTGCAACCAGCTTTTTCGTTAGTTCTATATCCGGGGTACTCGGTTTTAACGCTCCGCTGGGATGCGAGTGACAAATCAAAATGTTGCAGGCATTAGCTTTCAGCGCGGCCGAAAATATCAATTTAGGGTCTGCGACCACCGTACTAATGCCACCGGTGGCGAGTTCAAAGATACCCAGCACTTTATTCCCTCTATTAAGAAACATTACCTTGAACTGTTCGCACAATTCCAGCATACCGGGATCCCAATGCTGGAGAAAAATGTCGTAGGCATGTTTGGAACTTTTAACCGTTGGTCTTTCAGACGCTTTTACGGTTGTTTTGTAGACGAGTTTTACTTCTGCTGCTTTGAGCCAGGCTGGTGTTTCATATGTCCGTTCCATAGATTCTTTTGTTTAATTGTTAGTTTAAAGCTGTTGTACGATATACCGGGCAAGCTGTTGATCCGGCAACATGATAAGCGCATCAGGTACATAAAAAAAGATGCGTTCATCTATCCTGCGAGCTTCCGCCTCCTTGCCAGTTTCTATTGCTTCCTGTAGCTTTTCGGTGGCAATGGTGCAGCAATCATCGTTCAATTGTATTTGCCTGATGGGGTAAGCTTTTCCTTTGAAGAAGATATGCGTCATAAAAAAATAAATTTTTCTGTAGTTAGAAGGGTAAATCTTCATTTACTGTTTCTGCTGCCGGCTCGCTTATTACGGTGGCGTCCGTTGTCTTTGCTTTACCGTGCAATTGAATATGTTGCACATGCAGGGTTAAACTGGCTTTCGGTTCCCCGCTGGCGTTTTGCCATGCGTTCACACCAATTCTTCCGGCAGCTTCTACTAACATGCCTTTTTTGAGGTGGGCGGCTATGCCGGTTCCCATCCAGTAGGCACAATTAAAATAATTGGTGACCTGCTTTACTTCGTTTGAACCCTTCACTTTAAATCTGGAATTTTGTGCAACGGTGAAGTTTACTACTTTGCGCCCGTCCTTTACTTCTGATACTTTTGCATCGTTTACGATACGTCCGATTACTGTTTGCATAACTGTTCTATTTAAAAAGTGAATAAATGATCAGTGATTAAAAAGACTTAGGGTATTCGGTTCAACCTTATTGGTGTAGCGTTCATGGCTGTGTTTCCTGACCAAATGAAAAACGGTGATATCCTCGTTTAGATAAATAGCCCATGCACTCATCAAAGATTTGGAGCGGTTGTAATTCCGGCGCTTTTGAATCTGCCATGACATCCGCATTAGTTTTGCTTTTTGTTGATTCTGCATACGATGTGATTTTTAAATGTTTGTTTTTTATTTACTCGGCCTACGCCTCGTTCGTTACCATCGTAGCAACCCGGCCTTACAACAGGACTTGGGAAAAGCAAGGTTTTTTGCAACAAAAATTTTTGACCGTGGAATAAAAGCGATAGCGATTATGCCGCGAAAGCAAAAAGCGACAGCGTATTTTTTTGTAAAAACCCGTGGCAAGCAAAAGGCGCGACAGCGATCCGCCTTTTGTGCAGACCTTGCTTTAGCTAAGGACTGTTTAAGATATTCGCGACAGATATGGAGCTAACGAGGCAGCAGAGAAATAGGAGCGGCAGGAGAGTTTTATCCACTTATGTTCTGACCTTCATTAGATGGATTGGATGAACTGAAAACATATTTTTCGGTTACCCGAAAAAATTGGAGACAATTGTTGCGAGGGAAAATTTTTGAAATGATTGCAAGCGGGTTAATTGATCGTTTCTACCAGAATTGTAGATACTCTACATTCAATTATTGAAGAAGTAGTTTGATTGGTTCTCCCTGCGTTAGGGATAGGAGAAAGTACCGTGTACGCCGGATAGCCCGGCGGCAATTATGCAATAGTTGCCGAAACGCCCGAATATTTGTTTGAATTGATTTTTATCGAGTGGGGCAATGCGCTTTCAGCTTGGTTTTGTCATTCTTATTGCTGAAATAGGTATATAAGTTGATGTTATTTTACATCCTGGCCCGAATACTTTGAATAGTGGCGTTGAGGGAAGCGTGAAAAGTTGGGATGTTATTTTCATCGTACATAATGGATCGTATATGACGTCTGTCAAAGAAAAGATCCTGTTCGTTTTGGTGCTGGATGGTGATTATTTCTTTTTGTAAAGCTGCGGCGTAGCCCAGTTCATAGAAAACGTTCTTATTAGCGTGTGTTGTTTCCGCAATAAGAAATTCGCTTTGTTCAATTAGTTTATAAATGGTGTCTACGATGATGTCGTTGTCTAAAATGTCATCTGCGCGGTAAATATTGATATTTAAGGCGCCGTTAAGATATGACTTAATATGGCTGTTATAGAAATCATTTAATTCAGGATATCCAAAGGGCATAATCATAAAAGCCTGACCCAGCTTTACATTTTTTAATTCGTCCAATCTTTTCAGCATGAACTTAATTGGATTAGGGAAGCCAGGAAAAAATTCGACCAGTTGATATAAGCTAATGCCGTCAAAGGTGAAATACACCTTCTTTTTATCCTGGTAATCTATGAGGTAAGTCAGGCGATGTCTGACATCATTAACATACCTGGCACCTATATCTTCCTCTCTCACGATATGTCCTTCGATAAATATATCGTCTATACGATTCGTCAGTTCAAAATAATCGACGGAATGAGGTCGATCATAAGGTTTACCATTTTTTAGTGCTTGCAGGCGTTCTTCTTCATTGATGAACCAGCATTTATACCGTGGAGACGAACTTTGCATATTTTGAAATTGAATTAATTGTTTTGTGAAGTAATCGTTATTCGTTCTTATTGTGGATGATCCGTTGATGAATGAATCCTGCGATTTCTGCTGCTGAGTGTTGTCTTGCATCAATGTATCCATCCGTTTGCAATACACCGTCAACAGGTGCATCATCCAATCGTATATACATCACTTTGTGATGCGCTTTTTCAAATATGATTTCCCGAATGGTCCGGAATTCCAGTCCCGGCCATTTTTTTCGCTGATAATCGCCGGAAAGAAATACAACTATCAATTGCGCATTTTGCCGATATATCTTTGAAAGGTAGATGTCAAGGTTAGGACGTGCTAAGAATGCTTTAAAATGATTGTCGTAAAAGATATTGTTCGGACTCATTTTCTTTATCAGTTCTGAAAGCACTTTTTCTACAAATGATCTCGCTTCTCCAGGAAACGAAAAAGCAACATCAAACATATGATTTTCTGGATCAATCGCGGGTATGCTAAAGCGCTTCGAATCGGGAATTGACACGTTCAGTTGGGCCAGTTCTTCGGCTAGATCAACATCCTTTACCGCCCAGTGGGTTCTGCTCATTTCCCAACCATGAATATCCAAACTTGCTTGAATGGAGCGCAAATCTGTCTCTGTTATCCATGGATCAACCGTTACGTATTCGCACTCCATGATCATTTCGCTTGTCCTTTTTTTTATGTTTTTTAGCCATCCAAAAAGCGGAGCCTGCCCGCAAGCTTCTTCATAGGCAAATAGGCAGGGAAAACTCTTTAGCTGCTCGATATTCTCTTGTGTAAACTGCCCAAAGCGATCTGCCAGTTCTTCGCTTGTGTATTCACTGGCGCTGATGCAACGAGAAATGTCCAGTGAGGATATTTTACTTTTCCAGGCATCGCAGTCTCCTTTTACTATCAGGTTAAACATTTATCTAGTGGTTGATTTTATAAATAAACAAATGCAATATGATTTTTTACTGCAAGTGCATACAAGTCTTTGCCAGTATCTCGGTTGCAATATCCGGTCTATGGGGCTTTATGATTTTATCAAACGTTTCCTGTATATAATTCGCTACCCAATATTGGGAATCCTCCTCTGGTTGCATATCACATTCCAAAGCATCTACATAATCGGTTGATGACATATACGGATCATTGAGGGTAAAAATGTAAGCGAAATGAAGCATAAATACATCCAGGACATTCAATGCAAAAATGTCCAGCATCTTCACGCGCCCCGGCAAGTGTATTTTATTATCGTTATACAGTACATTATGGTAAAAATTATAATGCGTGTGATCGTTGCACGTGCTTCTTAGCTTTTTATAACGGTCATCCTGGTAGAGCAGGTCATTTATTATTTTCAGCTTGCCTGAGGAACGAATATAATTCGACATTACCCGGAATTCGGGTAGCTGTTCTGTTCCTTTCAACCAATTGTCTATTTTGGCAACAATAAAGTTTTCTAAAGAACAGTTGTCATCCAGATACAGCCTGCAATACGTATTGATGATCGCGGAATCGTAATATTTCCTCAACAGGGCAAAGGCGTCGTTGATTCTACCCCTCGCCAGGATATCGTGCATGGATTCCAGCGTACCGGAGATGGAGGTAAAAACATAGGTATCCAAGTTAAACGGTGTAGTCGTACCTGAGGCAATAAAACGAAAGGCTGAATCCGATAGGTTTTCGTAAAACGCGGCCAACTGCTTTAGTTTTTCAAAAACTCCATGTTCCTTATATGCTGCGGCTGCTATATTCATAAGTCTGGGAGAATTGTTCAACAAATTTCTGAAATGTTTAATTGTTTGAAAAATAACAAGATATTCGTCTAAAATAGACGGTCAGCTGCAAATTTTAGGAAAAAACCTATTTTTGACTATACAATGTAGCAATATGGACACAACCGACACCGCAAAAAAAGTGCATCACGGCAAGAATATCCGGCGTTTCCGGGAAATGTTCGGCATGAAACAGGAGGCTTTGGCCATTGAGCTGGGCGAGGACTGGTCGCAGCGGAAAGTGTCCCGCTTAGAAGAAAATGAGGTGGTGGAGGACGATATTTTGGATCAGATTGCTCAAATTTTAAAAATACCCAAAGAGGCGATCAAGAACTTTACGGAAGAAGCTGCTGTGAATATTATATCAAACACCTTTACGGACAATCAATTTGCGGGCTATACAATTAATAATCATCCTACCTTCAATCCTCTTGACAAATTGATAGAGGTTATGGAAGAAAATAAAAAATAGTATGAGCGCTTACTTACTGCCGAAAAAGAAAAAGTGGCTCTACTGGAGAAACTGCTCGACCAAAAGAAATAATAAAAAATAAAGTGCAACTATTTTTACGCCGCCGCAGTGCCTTCCTACAACTTAACAAATCCAAGCTGCAGAAAGCGGAATTTGCATTTTAGGTATATAGGTTCCTCTTTTATGATTAAGGGTACGGCATGTTCGGAGCACGCGCCGAGGAAAAAAGACCCGCCGAGACTTAAAAAATTAAGCTCGATTTTACTTTTTTTAAGCCGATTTCAAAATTTTTTCGTCAATATTTTTTTCAGTAAAGTCATTTTTATCCGATTTCGACAAGCCCCTTTATTTTTAAAAGCCTTCTTGAAAAGTTCACGCTGATTGAAGAGCTTTTAGTTGATAAAATTTTCATAAGCAGCCTTTTATAGACATTTGTTTGTCTATTATATACCCTCCTGCGAAAGATACATTTCCAAATTTTATTCTATGTTTGGTGACGGTAACCCGTTTAATTCGTTGATATTAACTGCAGATGAACAAAAAAAATAATAATGAACAGAATCTCATCGAGCGGCTCAAGCAGGGCGATGACACGGCCATGGATGAGATTTTCCGTACTTATTATCACCGCCTTTACTATTTCGCCGTCCGGGCGATCGGACAGTCTATGGACGCGGAAGATATGGTGCAAGAGGCCTTCATCGGCTTTTGGGTGATGTTCCAGGAGAAAGGAGATTTCCAGGGCAGCATCCAGGCCTATTTGTACCAGTCGGTGCGGAACCGGTGTCTGCGGCATCTGCAGAAACAGCAGACGTTGAGCGGAAGAAACGGAGAGATCATAGAACGATTTTACCTCGAAGCGGAAAACCGTCTGGATGAGCTGGCCCTGAAGCAGGAACTGTATCACCGGGCGAGCGAAACGTTCAGCCGGCTTACCCCCGCCCAGCGCGCGGTCATGAAGCTGTTGTTCCAGGAGGGCCTGTCCGTGTCGGAAGCCGCCGCGGAAATGCAAACCACGGAGAACAATATCCGCAACCATAAAGCCCGGGCAGTGGAACGGTTGAAAACGATCCTGCAAACCGTCACGCTGCCTATTATTATCTTTTTTTTAATTTTTTTGACGTTTACTGTGATGAAATACACCGCTCGTGTATTATAGTATATGGTCAGTCTAGTCACGGTTGATTAAACTATCGAAATGAGTACACCACAACATATCATTGCGTTATTAAAAAAACGGCTGGAGGATGCCCCTTTATCCGAACAGGAAATAGGCGAGTTGCAGGCATGGCATGCTGCTAATGGTCCCGATTTTTCGCTGTTGGCGGAGGAGGATTGGGAACATCTGGTGCGGTACGCCGAATTTCGCGGGGACCAGGCCCGTCTGGAGACCAGCCTACAGGCGTTCAGGGTCCGCCGCGCCGAAGTTGGTACCGGCCATTCCGTCGCTACACGCTTCCCGGAAAAAGAATCGGATGGTGAAGAAAGTGTAACAAACCAAACCACCGCTCCCATTATCCACCGCGTGCATTTCCTGCGCAGATGGGGTTGGGCGGCCGCTGCAATTCTTTTAATAGGAGGCGGAGCTTACCTCTGGACCACTTCACAAAAAACGGAACAAACGCTTGTAAACGGTAACAAACTATTACAAGCTGATATTCCCCCGGGTGGAGAAAAGGCAGTTTTAACGCTTGCCGATGGGACTAAAATCATTCTGGATAATGCTGCCAATGGCAATCTTGCTCAGCAGGGTAGTACGCAAGTGGTAAAGCTTGCTAGCGGACAGATTGCCTATCATGTTAAAGGATTGTCCGATAAGGATATTTTATGGAACACGATGAGCACGCCTGCAGGCGGGCAATATCAATTAACGTTACCAGACGGAACAAAAGTTTGGCTGAATGCCGCCAGTTCGATTACTTATCCGGCGGCTTTTGTATCGAGAAACCGACAGGTAAAAATTACCGGTGAGGCCTATCTTGAAGTAACGAAAGATAAAACCAAACCTTTCTATGTAGATATTGCAGGCCAATCCACCATACAGGTATTGGGCACCAGCTTCAACATCAATGCTTATGGGGATGAGGGGAAGATCAAAACAACCCTTGTTGAAGGAAGTGTGCGGGTTTTGCCCCTCAATACGTCTGACGTTGCCGTGTCTTCTGACAGGCAACCTAAACATAAGGGCGACGCTGCCAATGCTGTGATACTCGAACCCGGCCAACAAGCTATACAACCATTATCGCCGGGAACGGACGATAAAAGGCAGTCCGATCGGATTACCATACAATCTGCCAATATCGAACAAACCTTAGCCTGGAAAAATGGTTTTTTCAATTTGAACAACAGATCCATTCAGTCAGTGCTAAAAGATGTGGAACGCTGGTACGATATTGAAGTAGTATATGAAGGAATTCCGCCTACTTTCCGGATGAAGGGAGAAATTGATCGGGGTGTCCCTTTGTCTGATCTTACGCGTTTTTTGGCGCAATACGGCCTACTGGTTAGGCTGGAAGGAAGGACTTTGACTATTGGAGGGAAGTAAATTAGGAGGAAAAATTTCGATTATTAGAAGGGTTTTTTTGAAAGATCTATTAAGGCTTTGATGATAGAACAATCCACAACGAGTATCGAAGATAGGAGTTGAGCAACAGCAGGTTTACAGCACCCGTCAAGACCAACCGACAACATCACTTACATCGAAGATGTGAGTGCAGATGGAGTTAATTATTAAAACAACCAATATAAACTTCTTATTCAAAACAAAAAGCCAATGATGCTGCAAACATCATCGGCTGAATTGTTTCGGGCAATTTAAAGACAAAAGTCCTCACTAGACTGCTTATTCATCACCCAAAACTTGTACAAAAGTATGCAAAAAACTGCTTTTTGTGGATGGCTTGACCACTGGGGTACCCATCCCTTCACCAAAACCCTGTTAGTTATGAAACTAACTGTCTTTTTGCTCACGGCCGCCTTTTTAAATGTTTCGGCTAACGGAATATCACAAAAGGTATCTTTTTCAGGAAAAAATGTTTCTCTGGAAACCGCTTTTTCCGCTGTTAAGCAGCAGACGGGCTTCTCTTTTTCTTACAAAGAAGATGCGCTGTTCGGTTCAAAACCAGTTACTATTCATGCGACCAACCAGCCTCTTTTGCAGTTTCTCGATGCGCTGTTTGCCGGCCAGCCCTTACAGTATGCGGTTAGTAGTAAAACTATTAATGTTTATCCATCCGAAGCCAGTGAACATCCCATCCCCACGAGTGCCGTTGTCGTGTCTTCTGACCGACAACCGAAGGGGGAAGTATTTGTTCCGGCTTCCGGAGTCGTTACCTCTAACGACGGTACTCCTCTTCAGGGCGCTTCCGTCTCCGTCAAGAAGTCGAAGACTTCGACTACGACCGACGCTTCCGGACGATTCACTATCAACGTTTCTGTCGGTGACGTTATTCTTATCACTTATGTCGGTTACGAACCTTATGAAATCTTAATTACTTCTGAGAATATAACTAAAACCATTCTGGCGCAGCTGAATGTGGTGGTGAACGATTTGGATGAGACCGTAGTGATTGCTTACGGCTCTACTACTAAACGTTTTAATACAGGTAACGTAGCAACGATAAAAGCCGACGATATCGAAAAGCAACCAGTTAATAATCCATTGTATGCCTTGCAAGGAAGAGTGGCTGGTTTGCAAGTAACACCAACCTCAGGGCTGCCAGGAGCACCGGTAACAGTTCAGATAAGGGGACGCAACAGCTTAAATTCTGGTAGTGAGCCGCTATTTGTTATTGATGGACTACCTTATACAGGTACTGTGCCACCTTTGAATGGAGGTTTGGGTGCACTTGGGCTTGGGCTTTCACCTTTCGCATTTATCAATCCTAGTGATATTGAATCTATTAGCATTCTTAAGGACGCTGATGCAACGGCTATCTATGGTTCACGTGGTGCAAATGGCGTAGTGTTGATCACAACTAAAAAAGGGAAAGTAGGTACTACAAAAATTGATATCAATTTGCAATATGGTGTCTCCGAGGTACCAAAGAAGCTCAAGATGATGAACACGGAGCAATATTTGTCCATGCGAAAGGAGGCACTGGCTAATGATGGCTTGATCTCAAGGCTTCAGGACCCCGCGTATGCTATTACATATGCAGACTTAATGCTATGGGATCAACAAAGGTATACCGACTGGCAGGAAGTGTTGATTGGAGGTTCAGCTAAGTATACAGATATACAATCTTCCGTTTCTGGAGGCACGTCAACCGTGCAGTATTTGTTATCCGGCAATTATCGTAGGGAAACTACTGTTTTCCCAGGAGATAACTCTGATCAAAAGGGAGGTATGCATTTCAGCATAACCGGTAGTTCTCCGGATCAAAAGTTCAAGGCAACGCTTAATGGTAGTTATTTATTAAATAAATCAACGCTGCCGCCGGTGGACTTCACCTTAAACGCTTTACTAACAGAGCCTAACGCGCCACCGGCATACAACGATGATGGAACAATCAATTGGGCACTTTTTCCGCAAACAGGGTTAAATACAACCTGGCAAAGAATCCCCTATTCGATAGATTTGCTCCGGCCATATGAAAACAAGATAAATAACCTAACAAGCAGCGCTCAGGTCAGTTATAGGTTAGGTCCGATATCAATTAGAGCAAACTTAGGATATAGCGAATTGCGCGGTTCTTCTTTCAAAGGCTTGCCGTCTACGGCCTTGCGGCCTAGTACGGATCCTTCTCGATTTGAACAGCTTAGAGGAGCAGACCGCAATAATAATATTGTTAAAAATTTCAGCTTTGAGCCTCAGATAACCTATGGCGGTAAGTTGTTTAGAAACGGAAAATTGGACGTTTTAATAGGCGCCTCTCTACAAAGTACAAGTTCTGAAAGTCAATTTTGGGCCTTGAGAGGTTTTCCCAGCGACGCATTATTGAAAAGCATAAGTGCAGCCTCCAATGTTTTGAACAAGAACAATACTTCAGCGCAATATAAATACACTGCCGGATTTGCTCGCCTTACTTATAATTATGGAAGCAAATACTTCATTAATTTAAATGCACGAAGGGATGGCAGTAGCCGTTTTGGTCCAGGGAATCAGTTCGGCAATTTTGGCTCGGTGGGTACAGCATGGATTTTCACAGAAGAATCTTTTGTTCAAGAGTTACTACCATTTCTAAGCTATGGTAAACTGCGTTTTAGCTATGGCACCTCCGGAAATGACGGTATAGGCGATTACCAATACCTGGAGCGCTATCAAACAGCAGTTCAATATCAGGGTGTAATGGGTTATAGGACATCCGGACTATATAATCCGTATTATCATTGGGAAACCACTCGCAAAATGGAACTTGGCCTGGAAACGGGTTTCTTAAATGACCGTGTCCTTTTTTCAGCCAGCTTCTTCCGCAATCGTTCAGACAATCAACTGATCAATTACCCTTATCCGTATATTGCTGGTTTTGGAAATGTAACAACCAACCTGCCAGCTTTAATTCAGAATACGGGCCTGGAACTTGAGGTAAAAACAGTAAATATCAAGACACGGGAGTTTACCTGGAGCAGTGATTTTAATTTTACTGTGAACCGGAACAAACTGTTGAAGTATCCGGATTTGAATAATTCGGCTTATGCGCAGAGTGTAATTGGTGAACCATTTTACGGCTATGTGGATGTGTATCGCTCTGCAGGTGTAGATCCCGCTACTGGTTTTTACCAGTTCCTAGATAAGGAGGGTAAAATTGTAAGTAATCCGGCAACCAGTGATTTTCCGAGGTATGGTAAGGATACAAGGATTTTTACATACCCCAAATTTTATGGTGGCCTATCCAATTCTTTTACTTACAGTGGCTTTAGTCTAGATCTGTTTTTTCAGTTCACGAAACAAATGGGGATAAATCCATTATATCAAAATGATTTCCCAGGCAATAGGAATAATCAACTGGTGGAAATCTATGGCATGCAATGGCAAAAGCCAGGTGATATTACCACGATTCAAAGATTTTCTTCCACAGGTGTAAGACCGATTTACGAAAATTACCGAGATAGTGATCAGGGGTATACAGACGCTTCATTTATCCGCTTAAAGAATGCATCTCTTTCTTATAGTTTGCCGGACGACTGGAAGCAAAAGTTGCGGTTGAAGAATGTGAGAATTTATATTCAGTGTCAAAATCTGCTGACTTTTACTCAGTATAAGGGTCTTGATCCTGAAACTCAAAGCTGGAATTCCCTACCACCATTAAGAACCATTACTGCAGGACTGCAAATTGGTTTATAGTAAAATCGTTTGAATCTATCAAAACACGCGCAAAATGAAACCATTTAGATATATCATGCATAGAATTTTTGTTGCAGTTACAATACTGCTAGGCAGCTTTTCTTTAGCTACTCTAAACAGTTGTAAAAAGTTAATCGAGGTAGATCCCCCTATTGAAAATATAATAGGAAAAGAAGTTTATAGTACGAATTCTGGCGCCGCATCGGTTTTAACGGGTATATACGGTGACATGTCAGAGAATAGCTTTGTACATGGGTTACAAGGGATTTCGTTGGCTCTCGGCATGTCTGCGGATGAATTGACGCTCTTTGCAGGTAATCTAAACCAGGGCTTCGAGTATCTGTACCGAAACGATGCAAATAGTGAATTGGGAAATTTGATGTGGATTAGTTTATATGGTTATATATACCGGGTTAATACCGCAATAGAAGGTTTATCAGTTTCCACCGATATCTCAGCCAATGTAAAAAAGCAATTGTTGGGTGAGGCGCATTTCCTCAGGGCTTTCTATTATTTCTACCTAGTCAATCTATATGGAGACGTCCCACTGATCACCAGCACCGATATTAAAGTAAATGCCAATGCTTCCCGAACAGATAAAGCACTGGTGTATGCACAAATTATCAGCGACCTTCTGGAAGCGCAGCAACTGCTTACCGATAGATATGTAGCTGCCGATGCACAAACGGAAACTGCAGAGCGGGTACGCCCAAACAGGACAGCAGCCACAGCACTTTTGGCTCGGGTTTATTTGTACACCCAGCAGTGGGATAAAGCCGAGGCACAGGCTTCTGTAGTGATTGGAAACACCAACTATGCTTTAGTACCGTTATCGGAGGTATTTTTGAGCAATAGCGGTGAGACCATTTTTGCCTTGCATGCCAGGCAAACATTAACGAGCAACCTGGATGGGAGAATGTTTAATTTCCTACCAACGGATGCCGGTCCGAATGACATTCGCCCAGTTTATTTAAGCACTCATTTATATAATTCCTTTGAAGCAGGGGATAACCGTAAACAGGAATGGACAAAAACATTAGTGACCGGTAATGCCAGCTACCCGTACGTAAACAAATACAAGACCGACTTAAACAGTGCTTGGGTTACGGAATATCCAATGGTATTGCGTCTGGCTGAACAATACCTAATACGTGCCGAAGCCAGGGCCTGGCAAGGAAAGCTTGGGGGAGCAAACTCAGCCGAATCCGATCTTAATTCGATTCGCAGCAGAGCGGGTTTAGCCGATACAACGGCAACTGATCAGGCAGGTATGTTGGATCTGATTCTCCAGGAGCGCCGGGTGGAACTCTTTACAGAATGGGGCCACCGCTGGCTCGATCTGAAGCGCATAGGAAAAGTAGACGAAGTGATGACTGTGGTGGCACCAGACAAAGGCGGAAACTGGCAATCATTTAAGTCATTGTACCCCATTCCACCTGTTGAAATACAACGCAATCCTAGCCTTCGAGGCCATCAAAACCCTGGCTATCCGGAAGGATAACCGGTCCCACGGAGAGCTTTCTGTCGTGGCGGGTTATCCCGATAGAAGAACTATGCAGTAGTTCGCACTGAGGTAAACCCGCCACCCCTGGGACAAAAGGCGTGACTTCCTCCGGGGGTACCTACGGAAACCCCCGGAGGGACAAAACCAGCGCGACAGATCGGAGAAAAAGGGTAGACAAAAATTTTAAATAGCCCCAAATAGGTTTGGATTTTGGATGCTTACAGCAGGTTTCTATTAAGATACCTGCTTTTTTGCCCCTGCCTGTGTTTCTGTCGTGGCGGGTTATCCCGATAGAAGAACTATGCAGTAGTTCGCACTGAGGTAAACCCGCCACTTACAGTTTAACTAAAGACATATGAAGAAAGGATTTTTTTTTATTGCAAGTCTGTTACTTTTCGCTAGTGAACTATACTCGCAAGTTGTTTTACCGTTATATAAAGACTCCATACCAAACAGCATAGGAAGTACTTCCGTAGAAGATGCTCCTACCATCACAGTTTATCTTCCACGGGAGGAAAAGCGTAATGGCACTGCTGTAATTATTTTTCCAGGAGGAGCTTATCAGTTCCTTGCTACGCCCACAGAAGGTACTCCTGTAGCTGAAGCCTTTGCACAGGAAGGTATAACGGCTTTTGTTGTTAAATACCGGCTCCCCGACGACGCCACTATGCGGGATAAAAGCTTAGGTCCTTTGCAGGACGCCCAGCAAGCCATGCTAACGGTAAGGAAACGGGCAAGGGAATGGCATTTGGACAGCAACAGGATCGGAATAATTGGGTATTCAGCGGGAGGGCATGTAGCATCCACGCTAGGCACTCACTTTGTTAATAGTTATATTCCCAATGAGAAAAAGATCAATCTCAGACCAGATTTTATGATTCTGGTTTATCCTGTTATCAGTATGGAAAGTAGCTTAACACACGAGGGATCAAGAATAAACTTGTTAGGAAATGACCCTTCAATGGAAAAAGTGCTGTTTTTTTCAAATGAAAAACGGGTAGATATCGATACTCCTCCCACCTATTTAACACATACAGGTGATGACCGGGTAGTGGATGTGGAAAATAGTATTGCATTTTATCAGGCACTGCAAAGGAGTGGAGTGCATGCAGAGCTACACTTGTATCCTACGGGAAATCATGGCTTTACGCAACGGCTGCCAGTGGAGGATTGGTTGAACCCAATGCTAGGTTTTTTGAAAAGAGAAGATTTCCTCTAAACTTTCACATGTCGCACATAACTGGAGCCTGCTGAAACAGAAATTAATATAACGGAAATAGAATAACAACTAAAACTCTCAAAAGAAATGAAGCTCAAATTTTTTGCAACTAATATCCTAATTGGCGCATGTATTAGTGTTGCATCATTTGCACAATGGAAGCCAGCGGAAATTGATCTTGCCACCAGGTGGACCAAAGAGGTTTCACCCGATAATGCCTTGACGGAATATCCACGGCCGCAGATGGTACGCAGCCAATGGCAAAACCTGAATGGTTTATGGCAGTATGCCATTACCGCAAAAGAGGCAGCTGCGCCTACCAACTACAATGGGCAAATACTTGTTCCCTACCCTATTGAGTCAGCACTGTCCGGGGTAAAAAAATCAGTGCTGCCTAATCAAAACTTATGGTATAAAAGGCAAATTGCCCGCCCTGCCTTGAAAAAGGGAGAACGGGCGCTGCTGCATTTCGGCGCGGTTGACTGGCAGGCAAGCGTGTTCCTAAATGGTAAGCCTGTGGGTGAGCATACCGGCGGCTATCAATCCTTTACCTGCGACATTACGGATGCTTTGCAGGAGGCGAATAACGAGCTGACGGTGAAAGTGTATGACCCCACCGATCAGGGGCCTAATCCGCATGGCAAGCAGGTGCTGAAACCGGCAAATATCTACTATACGCCTACCACTGGCATTTGGCAAACGGTTTGGTTGGAAATAGTACCAGCTGCTGCTATTGCGGATATTAAAATGACCCCGGATATTGACAAAGGTGTGCTGAACGTTACCGTAAAAGCGCCGGAGGGGTATGAAGTGGTGCTTGCAGCCTTTGAGAATGGCAAACCTGCAGGCACTGCCAGCGGCAGCTCCAACAGCGGTATACAATTGCCTGTTAAAGATGCAAGGCTGTGGTCACCGGCTGATCCGTTTTTATATGATCTGCAGGTGCAGCTTGTAAAAAAAGGCAAAACAGTGGATGAAGTGAAAAGCTATTTCGGCATGCGGAAAGTGGAGATAAAAAAAGACGCTGCCGGCCACGACCGTATATTCCTGAACAACCAATATACCTATAACCTCGGCACGTTGGATCAGGGCTTTTGGCCTGACGGGTTATATACTGCTCCTACAGATGAAGCCCTGGCCTTTGATATCAAGGCTATCAAGGCAATGGGCTTTAATACCATCCGAAAGCACATTAAAGTAGAGCCTGCCCGGTGGTATTATCACTGCGATAAGCTGGGCATGCTGGTATGGCAGGACTTCGTGAACCCGCCGCATCACATGCCGGAAGGCGCCAAAAAAGAATTTGAAAAGGAAGTAGCCGCTACCATGGAGCAGCTGCACAACCATCCCAGCATTACCACTTGGGTGCTTTTCAACGAAAAATGGGGAGCTTATGACCAGCAACGCCTTACAGAATGGGTAAAGCAGAATGACCCGTCCAGGCTGGTTAACGGACATTCCGGCGAAATACTTTATGTAAATGAGAAATTGCGAAGCCCCTCCCCCAATGCCTGGGTGAGCGCCGACATGACAGATGTGCACTCTTACCCCAACCCGAGGAACGCGCCTGCACGGCCGGGTAAAGTTCGGGTGCTGGGTGAGTTCGGCGGCATCGGAGCTTTTATACCTGAACACCAGTGGAACCCCGTGAATGCATGGGGATATATACAGGTAACCCCTGCTATGCTGAAAGAGAAATATGCCGCTATGAACCAGCAATTGCTGCAGTTGGAGAAAGATGGCTTGACCGCCTCCATCTATACGCAACCCTTTGATGTGGAAGGTGAGCAAAACGGACTGATGACTTATGACCGCGAAATTGTCAAAATCCCATTTGATACGTTAAGGAATATTCACAAACAACTAGCACCTAATCTTCAACATTATCCTGTAGTAACGGCTCAAAATGCTGATATTGCTGATCCCAAGGAGATTTATAATAGAATGTTAAGTGAATACCAAAAAGGCAGGAAAGAACCGAAATTCTTGATAGAGTTGGCAGTAATGGCAAAACAGTTTAAAGATGAGGAAAACGAAATGAAAATCAGTAAAGATTATATAGGGCAAATCAAGGAACCATATACCACTAACGATTTGAGTTTTTTACAAAAAATGGTAACTAGTAAGAATGATCCTGGTTTTCAATTCATTGTACAAAATGTCGATGCTCTAGAGAAAGTCGGTGATGGGGGGCTACAAACAATGGATAGAGCCTTATCTATTATTCGCAAGGAGATTAAATCTGAAATCAATAAAGAAAAACCTTTTGACTTTAATGCCTTGAAAAGCGATATGGTGAACCTGTATGGCAAAATTGGGGAATTGGCCGCATTGGAGGAAACCGCACTGCACTATTTCATTCATAAGAATGTTCCAAAGTTTGTGGAGTATAAGCGGCAGATATTTGAGAAATTTCCCGAACGAAGAAATAATTTCGTATTAGCGAGCGATTCTTGGTTTGTATTTGAAAACGCAAATGTAACTGATAAAGAATCATTACTTACTGGGTTGTCTTGGAGTGCAAAGGTTGCGAAAGAGCAACCCACTGATGGCCTCAACTTAGATACTTATGCTAATTTACTTTATAAGCTTGGAAGAAAGAATGAAGCAGTAATTTGGCAAGAAAAAGCAGTGAAAGCCGAGCCAAATCACAAAGAAATTAAAGCTAATCTTGAGAAAATGCGGAGAGGAGAACCCACGTGGAAATGATGCTGTCCCGCTGGTGTCTCCAGAATGGAACACCGGCGGAAGTACGGAGAGGTCAAAGAAGTGCCGTGGCTCACTTCTTTGCCTTTTGTGCCCGCAGGATCTCACTTTGTTGACCCTGCGGCACTTACGCCGGTGTTCCTTAACAGAGATACCAGCAGCATAAAATTATGAAAGACTGCAATCTGGTTACAGTCAGTTTTCATACTTTGATTGTATAAATCACTTGTGGGCTTCTTCGACGACGGAGAGAATGATAACTAATATATATAGAAATGAAACAGTTGCTGTTTATTCTACTTTTTTTAACTTCTATTCAATTTGCATCAGCTCAAAAGAAAATCATTGATAAAGATGTCTGTGACAATTGGGTTTCTTTACAGGAGCTTGGTAGGGATGGTAGTATCATTAGTAGTGATGGTAGGTTTATTGCTTATCAATATGGCTCTAAAAAAGAGGGGAACACCCTAGTAGTACAGGAGTTAAAAGGACCGTACAAAGTCACTTTTCCAGGTGCAGGAAAAATAGCCTTTACGGCTGATGACCAGAGAATGGTGGTGTTATTACCTACAAATGATTTGGTCATTCAAACATTAGGAAAGCACGATCCGATAAACATAAAAAGAGTAGAATCTTTCATTCTTCCCGAAATTGGCAACGGCCGCTTCCTTCTGTATAAAAAACGGGCGCCAGACCAAATACATGTTCTGCGGGATTTATACACCGGTATAGAGAGCTCTTACCAAGCAGAAGCAGCCTGGTTCAATAATTCTGGAACCGTGCTGGTGGTGAAAACGGATGACGGATTATTGTGGGTGGATCCCATGTCAGGCAAGGAGGAACTTGTTCCACAAAGCCGCGGAGCTATTAAACCCGCCTTCGAAAATAGCAACCATAAGCTTGCTTTTGTAGCCAAAGAGAATGCCGGTTATGTGGTAAATTGCTATGATAGAAAAAAAGGACAAACGGCTATCTTGGCGAGCGACAATTCGGTTGGGATCGAGCAGGGGTATTCCATTTCAGACGGCCCCGTCCACTTTACTAACGACGGCGATAAGGTCTTTTTTTGTGTAAAGCAAATTGAAAACAAGAAGGCTAATAAAGAGTCGGTAATTACCAATGCCGTGAATGTATGGACCTATAAAGATCGGGAATTACAGGCGGCGCAATTATCGCCGTTTCTAGATCGAAAGAACCGGCAATTTGCCGCTGTAGCAAATCTAGGTAGTGGTAAGGTATTTCAATTGGAAAATGAGGTCTTACAAATGAGTGCTTCAAAAGGGAACAAGTTTGCTTTACTTAAAAGCCGGGTAGTGGATGACGAATTCTATTGGAATAAGGAACGTAAAGCATTATATCTCATCTCCCTTGAAAATGGTAGCCGTCGGAAGCTATTTGAGGATGAGTACCCCGCTTTTGTATATGAGAGAATAGCACCTAGTGAGAAGTATGTAATTTGGTATGATGGCATTGCTGGGCATTATTTTAGCTATGAAGTAAAAACGGGTGTTATCATAAACATTACTTCTGGAATTTCTGTACCCTTATATAAATCGCTTAGAGGGGAGGCCGACCTGATAAGGAACCGAGGGAACTGCTATGGCATTGCAGCATGGCTGAAAAACGACGAAGGCGTGTTGATTTATGACAGGACTGACATTTGGAAAGTTGATTTGGCAGGTAAAAAAAAGAGTATCAATGTTACCAATGAATACGGTAAAAAGAATGACATTACATTCCGTTTGGTTTTTAAGCCTGCTGTTGTAAATGTGCCAGAAGATGAAAATATTCTTTTATCAGCTTTCGATAATCGGAATAAACGAAACGGTTTTTATACAATTAGTTTGTTGCCTCATGCAGACCCAGACTCTTGCACGTTGGATAACTACACCTACTTCTTTAATTGTCGATACCCATTGGTGTTTGCAGGAGCTCATGAAAACCCAGTATCTTTTGCTCCACAGAAAGCCACATCTTCAAATATCTGTGTTGTTCGTAGGATGAGCAGTACAGAAGCTCCAAATTTGTTTTATACAAATGACTTCCGAACCTTTCATCGCATCACCGATATCAATCCTCAACAGGAGGTGAAATGGTATAAATCGGAATTGGTTTCATGGCTCCTTCCTGATGGCCTTAGATGTGATGGTATTTTGCACAAGCCAGAAAATTTTGATCCTTCTAAAAAATACCCTGTTATTTTCAATTACTATGAACAAAGAACCGAAGGGCTCAATATTTTCCATACACCGGAACTGGCGGGCCATAACATCAATATTCCCTGGTATGTTAGTAGAGACTACCTGGTTTTTGAGCCAGATATCTATTACAAAACGGGTAAGACAGCTCAAAGTATTCTTGATGTGGTGGAATCGGCAGCAAAATATCTTGCTACGCTTCCTTATGTAGATTCCAAGAGAATGGGTGTTCAGGGACAAAGCTTTGGAGGCTATGAAACCAATGTGATTGTTACGGGTAGTAAACTTTTCGCAGCGGCCTGCGAAATGGCAGGCCCCACCAATATCATTAGCGAGTACGGCAGTATTCGCCCCATGTTCGGTAGTAATAATCAAAGTTCTGCCGATATTGGCCAGCGCAACTTGGGAGTGTCTCCTTGGGAACGCCCAGAAATATTTATCGAAAATTCACCAGTGTTCCATATAGACAGAGCGACAACGCCGCTACTTATAGTCCATAACCAAGGAGACGGGGCTATCCTGTATACACAGGCGATAGAGCTATTTCTGGGAATGCGCAGGGCTGGCAAGAAAGTATGGATGTTGGAATACGATGGCGAAGGTCACGCGATTTATGACGAGAAGAACAAACTTGATTTTACCATTCGCATGCAGCAATTTTTTGATCATTATTTAAAAGGGATGCCGGCGCCTAAGTGGATGACAAAAGGGGTACCTGCGACTGATAAAGGTATTGAGACTGGCTATGAGCTAGACCCCGCCGAAAACTGTGGAACAACAGGGCATGAATGCGAGGTGTGCAATAAATGGGCTGAACAATTTAAGAGGAATCCTGCTCAGTTTTCTAGACTGGTCAGACAATGGCAGATGAAAACAACTGCTCCTCTAGGATCTCTGTAATTGAGATTCTGAATCTCGCTGCGTCAACAAAGTGAGACCTCTTTGTCTCCGCGGGGTCTCAGCATGGCCCCTGCGGCTTATCTTACTCCATTACCGTTTGCTGTTTACTTCATATATGGAGAATTTTGTCCCTCTGGGGTCTCCGTAGGGACCCCGGAGCAAGCGCTGTTTCCGTAGTGCTTCCTGGACAGGAACAATGAAAAGCACTGCAGGGTCAACAAAGTGAGACCCTGCTGGGACGAACGGGGACGCCGAGGTCAATATTAGTAATGTTTCTAAATGTCAGCGTCAATCCCGATACATTTTTAAAAATCGCAATTGGTAACAAAAGTGGTTGTAGCTAGTGGACATCTACGATCGGTATATATACTATACAATACCGTCCCCTCCTCAATAGTAGTACAATAAGGCAATGTTGTACAAATGGTACTTCCATTTGGCAATGTGCTTATCGTGTACAAATTTGGCGGCAAGAAAGGTTTATGGTTGGCTTTAAATGCCAAAGCTCCGCCAATAGTCGCAAGTACGCCTAGAGACGTTAAGAAAAGGCGTGCTTTATTTTGAGTCTTTTTCATTGCTTAAGGTTTAATAGTAACGAAATACCTGTTAAATTGTCGCTGGGTCAACAAAAAGGCTTCGATGCTATCTAGTAGCCACAGGGTCAACAAAGTGAGACCCCGCTAGGACAAAGTAGGGTCAGCAAAGCTAGACACTGCTGAGACAAATAAAGCCACGGGGTTCACAATGAAACCCCGTGGAGACATAATAAAAATTAACGGTCGGCGGGTATAACAAAAGTAGTTGTACGTACCGGGCAATTTGGCGCAGTATATACTGTCGCGGCGGGTTATCCCGATAGAAATACTTACGAAGTAAGTGAGCACTGAGGTAAACCTGCCGTTTTTTATCACTGTGAGGTAACCAGTAGATGTTATTTTCCGCTACTTTACAATGTGTATTAATAAATAGGTTGTCCTGGTTTTCTGAATGAAAAATATGCACTTTAGATTTATCTCTTATAGAGGAGTATTTAAGTTTGTTTAATTCAAACTACCGTTTGCAATCAATGTAAACCTTCGACCAACCCCGTATTTTGATTTGCGTAAGTGATATGTATCTGCCGGTATATTTGGTTTCATCAAAACAAACCTCTGATATGGAACCAAACACCCCCAAAGAAGGTGGCAGGCGACTGCGCTCACGCGAAGAAATCCTTAAGCTACTGGAAGATTATGAGAACAGTGACGGCATATCGGTCAGAGAGTACTGCGATATGATCGGCATCAGTGATGCAACATTTTACAACTGGCAAAAAAGGTATGGTAACGCCAAAGAGCCGGAAGACATCGATGCAGATTTTATTCCGATAGAGATCACGGGTTCCGCAGATGCCGGCAGCGCATTGCAAATGGAAGTAAAAGTCATCAAATTTTATGGACATCTCTCTGCTGAACAATTTAAAGCGCTTTTATCATGAGTTCCATTCTGGTACTGACCGATTCGTACAAGTTTTACTTCTGCAACTCAAAGGTGGATATGCGCAAAAGCTTTGATGGCCTGTGCGGTGTGGTAGAGAAACGCATGAGTAAACGAGTAGAGAAAAACAAAAAGGAAATTTTTATTTTTCTCAATAAGGCCCGCACGCATCTGAAACTCTTGCTTCACGAAAATAATGGGTTCACATTACTGTATCGCAGGCAAAAGGACCGCTTCACGCTGCCGGAATTTGACGAGGAAAACGGCAGCATTAAATTGAGTGCGGCGGAGGTGCTGTCGCTGCTCGGCGGGCTCGTGCTGCACCGCTCAGAAAAAAGAGCGTAGTTATGCACAGGTTATACAACACAAACCGGATCGATGCATAATTTTTGTAACCCGCCGGGGCATTTTTGAGGTATATTTTTAAAAATCAAAATTACCCCCGGGTTTATCCCCAAAAAAAATTGAATTCTTGTGGGTATTATCACAAGGGCAGATCACTAAAAAATGATCTTCCTTTTGTTATTTGCACCTGCTTACATGAAACCCTCCTCACCACACAAGAACAGCGACTGCGCGCAGCAATTATCAGCCGCGGTGCAAATGATCGCCATGCTGGAGCAAACAGTGATGAGCCTGCAACAATCCAACGAGGATCTGATACAGGGGCACCGGGAAAAAGACATAATCATTGCCCAGCGTGATCAAACGATTACTACGTTATTAACCAGGCAAAAGATCGATCAGCAAACCATCACAGCCCTGGAAGAGAAAGACCTGCAGAATAAAATACTGATCGGAAAGCTCAATAATGTTGTTAGCGAACAACTGCTTCGCCTCCAGAAAAACAAAGGCGAGATCTTCGATTACAAGATGCTTCGCTACCAGTGGATGCAGCTCAAAAAAATGATCTGGGGCCGAAAGAGTGAAAAACGCCATATTACTGTTCAGTCTGAAAATACAAATACAAGCGCCCAGGGAAAACTTTTTGATGTTGCCGCAGATCACGAAGGCGTGGTACATCTTAAAGATGCAAAGAAGATAAAAGAGCGCATGGTGGTAGTGGTAAAAAATAAAGAACCGCAGCCTCATCCGGGCCGCTATGAGTTGCCCGAACACCTGGAGCGCGTTGTTATTAAAATCAAACAGGATGTGCCGGAAGGGGCCACTAAAGTTGGCACCGAGCGCACCGAAAGACTGGCCTGCGACATGATGCGGCCGTATGTAATGGTAGAGGAGCGCGATATTTATATCGTTAAAGCAGATGGAACAGGAAAACACAAACAACTGATCGCTCCGCCGGCGCCGCACCCGATACCGAAATGCAAAGCGGACATCAGTTTGCTGGTAATGTTGCTCATCGAGAAATTTGTTTACCATATGCCGCTATACAGGCTACAGCAGCGGTTTAAGCAATATGGGATCGATTTAAAATATAATACACTCTCGCACTGGGTCAATGCAACTATAGACGTGCTTAAACCGGTGTGGGAGTTATTATGGCAGGAGTTGATTAAAAGTATGTACATGCACATGGATGAAACAAAATACCGCGTGCTGGACAATACCAAGGCGAAAGGCAAACAATCGCATAACGGTTACCTATGGGTGGGTGGGAACCCCATTTTGAAACTGGTTTGCTTCATTTACCGCAAAGGCAGGGGCAAAGACGAGGTAAAGGATATATTATCCGGCTTCAAAGGTCATCTAATGAGTGACGGCTACGGCGTATATGACGGCTATGGAGCCCAGCCTGGTGTTATACACTCTAATTGTGTCGATCACAGCAGACGGTATTTTTCTGACGCCCTGATCAACGATGAACAGCGCAGCGCTTACGCACTGGACCATTTTTTTGTGCAGTTCTATCAAATAGAAAGAGAATGCAAAGAGCAAGACTTGTCCTTTGATGAGATCACAGAAGTGCGGCAGCAGCGTGCGGTACCGGTATGGAATGCGCTGTTCGAATGGATCAAAGAAGAAATCCCTAAAGTAATAGAAGGCACCCCGATTTATACAGCGATGGCTTACACTTTAAAAAGAAAGAAACAGTTAATGGCCTACTGTGATGACGGGATGCTAAGTATGTCAAACATGTTTATCGAGCAATCTATCCGCCCGACGAAGGTGGGCCTGAAGAACTATTTATTTGCAGGGTCGCCCGAATGCGGAGAGCGTGCCGCAATTATCTACAGCCTGATACAGACTTGCAAATTGCATAACATTGATCCCACTGAATACCTGTACGACGTACTGCTGCGGATAAATGATCACAAACACAATAAATTACATGAACTGCTGCCGCAAAACTGGAAGCCACAGCCGGATTTGTATCGCAGGGAATTTAGTCGACCAGCGAAAACGGCCTGAGTTCAGGTTTTTTTTGAGCGTTAATTACATTAAAATCCCCCTGCTCAAGGAGTTCTTCCGGATACTCCAGCAGATCGATCAGAAAATCAAATACCTCGTCCTCAGTGTCGCAGGTGCAAATACCTGCCCTATGTGAGACCAGGTATATATCCTGTTGTTGCAAAAGGATAATTTTTAATCCGGGAGTTACAGCATTATAATCGCGAAGTAAAGACCAGCTTCCTTTTTTGTCTTTGCCTTTATAATGCTGAAGAGCAAACTGGTCAATATAAAACTGTGCCTGTTCATGCAGTTTTTTCTGCAGTTTAGGCCATGGAGCCCGGTTAAGATTATCGTCAACCAGGATAAAAAATAATTGCACCTCTCCTTCTGGCGTGATATGCATAAAACCGAAGTTGTGTCCCGGCTCCATAACAATCGGCTTGCCGCTTTTTAGATCTATTGAACGCACGCAGGAAAAATATCGCGGGCTGTCGCTATGGTACATCTGTGCTTCGTAGCCTTGCCTCAATTTTACAAAAGGATTATTGCAGATATAGTGTGGCATCAGTGATTTTTGTGGTGTGAAGAACAAGGCCACTAAGATACTTAAGCAGCCAAAGAATGGTCAAAGATATAGAGCGAAAAATCTACACATTGTACCAACATCCATTACAATTTTTTCCGTTAAATTAACGGTCTGAAAGACGGGGTTGCTTGAAGGTTTACCAATCAATTACATCCAGTTATAAGCGTTTGCAAGCGGGTTGCTTTTTCATGATTTTTTATCTTCCGTAGATGGCAGTAAGAACAGTATTTTCTGATGACGATAAATTGTTTTATGTAACCTTTACGTGCTTTGATTGGTTACCATTAATTGAGATTACTAATAGTTACGACATAATATATAATTGGTTTCGCCATATTCAAGAAAAATACGATGTTGAGATAACGGGCTATGCGATAATGCCCAATCATATTCATTGTATTTTGTCGTTGCCTCATAAGGGTATTTTGTTGAATAAGGTAATGGCAGAGGGAAAGATATACATGGCGCGTAAAATATTGGATCGATTAAAACGAGGAGGCGAGGTAAAGATATTGGAACAATTAAAGGAAGGTGTTACTGCAAGCCGGCACAAAAAAGGGCAGCAGTACATAATATTTAGACGTGGGTTTGATGCTAAGGTGATTAGGAGCAAAAAGTTTTTATTGCAGAAAATCGGCTACATTCATCAGAACCCCGTGCGAGGTAATTATAATCTTGTTGAAGACTGGCGTGATTACCCTCACAGTAGTGCTGCTTTTTACGAATATGGCAATCGTGGTTATTTTAAGCCGGTACATTATGATGAGCTAAGTTGACTTTACACCGGTTTATCACCTGTTGGTTGCGCCAAGAATGAACTGTGGACTTTGAGGATTTGGAGGACTTTATTGAAAAAACGGGCATCCGTTCTCCGGAATAACTGTCTGCTATCAAGTATTCCACCTGCCTGGCGCAGTACGTCCGGGGTAGAGGCTATATAAGTTGTCTGCCGCATTATATGAACAGCATTGCTGTGAACTTCCGGGTCTTGAGGGGAGAAACCCAAATCAGTTGTCTGGGATTACATTTCTATGATGAAGTCGCCAAAGCGCTGACCCTCCCGGAGCAGTTGGTAGCATATATTCAATGCAAATGGCCACAGAAGGGATTTGTGGAGCTTACCCTTACTGAATAAGGCGTATTCTTCTATCATCCCGGTAGCATGCGCCACCGGATTTTTTCGCGCTTTCGCGCTTTCGTGCAATGAGGGCGTATTTATTGGCTCCCCGAACTAAGTATGGGTGGGTGTTTTCGCTCGCCTGTATTAAAGGGGAAGCTATGCCCATACGTGAATAAGGATAGGTATGAAAAAGCCAGGTATGCATGATCTAATCATACTGCCGATTCAATGCAATGGCAGGACTTGAAACAATCACCACCAGCCGGCGCAAGCCGGTTTTTTTTATGTAAAGAAGTGTAACAGTCAATTAGTTAACTAAAAAAATCTTATGGAACTGATCTGGTACAGCAACCTGGTATTGTTGACATTACTTAATCTCGGCATCCTGGTATGGTTCATATATAAACGTAGAAGAGATGCTCGGCTACAACTGTATGAAAAATTTGCCCTCCAGGTTAGGGCAGATATTTTGAACGCTTCGCGAGAGATGGAGGCGTTCTTCAAACCGCCAGTACCTTTCGTACTAACTCCCGAAGTGATCGAACAATCCGACTTGCGGGCAGCGGCTTCCTTCATGGACAGCCCGGGAAGGATCTCCTTTGAAGCCATCTCCAAAGCTGGCCGGCTGAATGGCATACAGTGGGGCATCTATTGGATGGTTGTCTTCAGCTACTTTAAACGAACCCTGTTCTACGGTGATGCGCTCGTGGCTAGGAACGTCCGTCCGCTATTTGACAGGTTATTGGAGCGGGCAGATGCCTACCAGGCGGCAGGTGACGCGAAAGCCGCTACCGACATCTGCATCGGCATCCTGCTCGGCATCGAGCGCGATCTGCCGCTGATCGGCGTACCTGTTCGGAGGTTGTTCGGGTATAACAAAGCGCAGCTGTTTCAGGAGATGCAGGCACAAGCGACAGAGCGGTTGCGCAGCCTTTCCTTGTTCACTCAGCAGCGGAGACCTTTTGATAACTTCAGGATCTTTCTTTCCCGAAAAGCACTCCTGCTGCCTTGGGAACGGAAATATAGAAGGGTATGGAAGCCGCTGCGGGCAAACTTGTCCCCATCGGCAACGTTAAAATGACTGGAAACCCGTATTGCGCTCAAAACTAAAATGCTCCTTTTTCAAAATCGCATTCAGGATCGTCGCATTTCGGTAAGGGCCCATTGCCAGATCGGCGCTGTTAAAGCCATGTGTATGCAAGTCGGCGTTTTGCACGAAAAGGGTATTGTTACAATCAATGGAGTAATCGCGCTTAATGTTATACAAACCGTTAGTTTTCCAATCAATGTGATCTTTTAATGGGTGAACACATGTGGGGACTTTGTCTGCATAACCCGTAGCTGCAATAACGGCGTCTGTGCAATGCGTACTATGCTCAGCTTTCTCCTTATGCCAAAGATGTAGCTCAATGGAGGTGTCGAATTTCATCCGCGCGTTCAATAAATCACTATTAGCCTGAATGGTAATATTCGGCTTGCCACCACTTGCTTCCCTGACATAGAGCGCGTCACTGATTTGCGAAATGAGTTCCATGTTGATACCGTTGTACAGGTATCGCTGCTGATGGAGCACCGCCGCTTTCACGGCATCATCCAGTGAATAGAAGTAGTCTATATAATCCTGGGAAGTCATTTCCGTGGTGAGCCGGCTGTAGTCCATTGGATGAAAGCGGTTGGACCGCGTAAACCAGGAGAGGCTATCCAGTTCGTCGGCATAAGGTAGGAGATCGTACAATATCTCTGCTGCCGATTGCCCCGAGCCAATAATGGTTATCCGCTTTTGCTGCAGCAGTTTATCCTTGTGCAATAAATATTCACCGGAATGAAAGATTAGTGGTTGATTTAATTGGGTTAACGTTTCCGGCATGGCAGGCGTTGTACCTGTTCCCAAAACCAGGTGTTTACCGTGGAACACTCTCTGATTGGTTTCAACATGATACGTACTCGTCGCCTCATCGAAGTAGATGTTTGCGCAACAATGGTTGAAACGGAGCGAAGGCAACTGCCTTGCCACCCATTGGCAATACCTGTTGTATTCTATACGCAGCGGGAAGATATTGTCATTGTTCGCGAACTTGAAAAACCGTCCGGTCTTTTGCAGGAAACTGTAATAGGTAAAGGGGCTTTGTGGATGCAAGATGCCGACCAGGTCTGCGAAAAAAGGCACCTGCATGCGCGCGCCGGGTAAGAGCAAACCAGGATGCCAGTCGAAGGCAGGCTTTTGTTCGAGGAACAGGCAGGAGAGTTCGGGTAAATCATGGGTTATCGCGGCTAATCCTAAGTTAAACGGTCCTATACCGATGCCAATGATATCATAGATGTTGCTGTCCATATCGTTTTTTGATGAGTTGAAAAGTAAGGGTTAGTAAATATGTGTTCATGGTCATGGCTACCATGACGAGGATGGATAGGAGCAAGCCTAATTGCTGGTAGCCGAAAACGGGCAGCATCCAGCAGATCATCACCCATTGAATAAGATAGATCACCGTAATGTTTTCGCTGGAATAGGTTAATAGCCGGACAAAGAGACGCTGCTTCATTTTGCTACTTATCAAATGCCAGCCATACAGCGCCAGCAAAACGATTCCCACATGCCACATCGTTCCTGAAATAGGGGTGCGATAAAATCCCAGCGGATTTTCGGCAGGGAAATAATCTTCCAGCAGCAACCCGGAACTGATTAACATTCCTGCGATTATTCCACATAGTGTAAACGTTCGTTGCTGATCCTTTTTGAAATAATGACCGATTACCAGTCCGAGTAGCGGATAAACCAGCCAGGGAAACAGTGGAAAGAAAACACGTGGCGGCTGTCCGGTGGCGAGTGCGGAAATATAATCCAACAGCGGATGCTCAAAATGAGTATCCCATACCCAAGGGCTTATTAATACCACGGTGATAGCCGTAATGAATGCAACGATATGAAAATGGGTACAGCGGTAAACAAGATGCAGTATAACCGTTGCCATGGCCGCGAAATGCAAAATATCTCCCAATCCAAAAAGTTGCCAGATGGCACTGCCGTCATTGGATAATTGCAAGTCCTGAATAACTCCGTGCGGTAAGGCGCCATAACTGTACGGAATTATGAATTTCAGGATATTGAGTAAATAGCCCGTCAAAAGCAGCAGCAATGACCGTAGCCCTATTTTGGAAGTAGTATGTCGTTGCCTGAAGGTAAAAGACAGTCCCATCAGCAGCATCAGAAGTTGACCGCCGGGACCTTCAGCGATAGCGATCAGAAAATAGCCTAAGACACTGGTGTGGACGGATATATGGCTATACAACATGCCGGTATGAATGGCGGGAATAAACAGCACGGTAAAGCCCCGCGCCAGGTCGAGGGACCGGATACGTTCCATAAAAATGTAATTAAAGGTTGAAATGAATCACACCGGGCGAAAATCTTCCCGGTGCATACAATAAAGATTGGCCGTCTTGTATGACAGCTCAATGGTTTTCAGGAAACGAAAACCGGTATTGATCGCCAGTTGATTGGCTGGATGATTAGCCTGGTCAGGCTCCGCATATAACGTTCCGGACTGGTCAACAGAAAAATAATACTGCTGGAATAATTTGATAGCGTACCAGCTCCAGCCTTTCCGCATTTCCCGCGGCGGACACATCAGCAAGTGCATCCCCGCATCCGTCGGACCTGACTCAACATGCGCTGCCAGTTCATCTGCCATCACCATATATACATCTATCTGGCAAATAGGTTTCCCGTCTATCATTCCGATAAATGAGTGTGCCTGAGGATTGTCCAGCACATCTCTGTAAATCTTCTCAATAACATCTTTTGAACGATTGAGTTGCCAGAATTTTTGCGTGTACGCTTTGGTGACCCACTGGTAAATCAAATCCAGGTCAAGCGACAGATCAAGCGAACGAAAAGTTACAAAAGCATTCAGCTCCGGTACATGCCGGGAGAAAAGTCCCTGCTCTTTGCTGTGAGGAGCAGGCTTTAGCAATAAACGGGAAAGTGAGGCGAACGAGTTGTTTGAATCCATTGTGCAACATTTTAGGGCTGCAAACTACCTGCAAGGCTTCCCGAAAAATGGCGCAAAACCTAGCAAAAAGGTATCGAAACTTAAATACTATGAATCATGCATCTAACGATTGAACAAGAAGGCAAAGGCCGTGTAGAAATTTTTCACGCCATACCAGATGAATTGAAGCGCTTCCTGGTGGACACGGCGCAGCCGGTAGGCATTCGCGGCGTACAGTTTAACGGGCTGTTCCAGGAATTTCGCGTGGAAGGCATCAGTGCCTGGTACAACCGCTTCTGGATGGAAGCGCCGGTAATCCTCAAAGCCATTGGCGGGATGCCGGTGCTGGAGCTTCGGATCGCCCTGCGCAATGTCATCCGCGGCGATTGGGATAGCATCACACAGGCGGTACTTCCCGTCCATCATTTCCAGATGGGTTTCGCGCCCTACGTCATTACCCGGGCCATCTTCGATCCCTCTCTGGAGTACCAGACTTTTGACATTCATTTCGAGCTTTCCTATTTGGAAAAGCTGGGACTGAGCTACGAAGCGCTGGACCGTTTTATTAAGCAGGTACAGGATAAGCATCCGGCGGAGCTGTCTCCCCACCCGCACCATTGTACGCCCCGGATGATCGACCATGTGTACGCGATCATTCGCAACAGCTATTCGATGGCAAACAAGCCGGAACTGCTTCGCAGCGCGGTGAAGATGATCCTGATGGAAGCGCTGGAAGAAATCAGCCGGAGCCATTCGGTAGAACTGAGAGGGCTGAAGCGAGCGGACATTGATAAGCTCTACGAAGTAAAAGCCATTATTGAAGCCGATTGCCCGCGCTGGTACGGTACGGAAAAACTCTGGGAGGCTACTTTGCTCAATGAATACTCGCTGCATGTGGGATTCAAAAAGCTGTTCGGCACTTCTCCGCATGATTATTTTTTGGAGATACGGTTTCTCAAAGCCAAAGAATTGTTGCGGCAGGGTGAATCGGTGGTAGATGTGGCGCATCAACTCGATTACGTGGCGGCGCAACCTTTTATCAAGAAGTTTCGGGAGAAATTCGGTTATACACCGAAGGAGTTTCAGTTACGGGGACTGTGAGTTGCGTGGCTGGTTTTTAAAATGACAATGCAATAAATAGATACCCCGGTTATGATGGTTCCGTATAATGGAAATGGAACGCTGCATGAGGGCAGCGATCTCGGGGAAGCTATGTCCCTCCATGAAATGCAAACGCAGTACGCGGGCGGTATCCGGCGGCAGTGTTCCCAATGCTGCCTGCAGCGCGCTTTCAGGATAGTTTTCCTGCAACGCTTTCCAGTACGCTCTTCTCGCTTTGTTGGTATGAAATCCCATTGTTGCACAAATCTGTGCGGCAAACTATCGAGGAGTGGTCAAATATGCACGCCAATCCATTGACTAAATCAGTCAATTGCTGCGCTAATTCAGCGCTTTCCGAAATTACTAGGTATTGCTACCTGTTTTCTAAGGATAGCGCCATTCTCCGGCTCTATAAGTTCGCATTTTTGTGTCGTCAATAAAACAACGATTATGAAGGGATGGATTACGTGGGAGCAGTTGCTTATTTACGGGGCGGTAGTGCTGGGGGTCTATTACGCGCTGATTTTGCTGCTGTATTACCGAAAGGAGTTACAAGGACTGGCAAGCAGGAAGCAGGTTGGTTTGCAACCCTATCTGTCTGCTGAAACGGAAAATCACCGAAGGGAAGCACCGGATGCTACACTTTATAACAATGTACTGGAGCTAATGGAGGCATGTAAGCCCGTTTTCCAGGCAGCGGTTCAACAGCAGTTATCAAAGCAACAAGTGCTGGATTCGCTGCAAGTGCGGATAAAAGCGTACCCGCAAATCAGCGGTACTGCTTTTCAGTTGGCGGTCACCAATCATCTGGCACAGGAGCTGGAACATCGGTTGGGGATGGCGCTTACCGATGATGAAGCCGACATGCTTTGGCGATAGCTATTAAGATAGTGGCCTTTTTCTCCCCGTGGGCAGGAAAAACAAGTGCGGTGGTTAAGGGAGATTAGGAACAACCTGTATGCTTAGCCCGCCCTTTTCGTTACGCCATGATCGGTTCGGTTACTTCGGGCGGGCGGCTACAGGTTTTTTATGGATTGTATCATCTTTTAATAATTGTGTGTATGAAACGTGTGGTGGGGATCGTGTTGTTTATGAGTGTGTTCATGAGTTTATTACTCGGTAGTTGTACCAAAGAAGCAGTGGTGCCGACGTTTGCAGGGAAGAAGCCTCATGCCTTGATAACGCCAGGACCGATTATCCGAAAACCATTGTGGCCGGATTCGTTGCAGGGGCCGGTGATCCCGAAACCATTGCTCCCGAAAATACCATGGGTATTATCGCAGTGCATTGGATCGTATGAGGAACTGGTAAGCCTGCTTGGAACCAACCGGGTGATGGCAAAAGCGGTTGTACTGGAAAACGGCGAGATAATATCCTTGTCAGAAAACCTGGCGGCGATTGTGTACACCGCAACGGCGAACAGGACGGGTTCTTCGCTTTTCAATTCGCAGCTTGCCCTGGAATGGCGGCGGGATGCCAGCGAACATTGGCAAGGGCATTTCAGCGAAGTGTGGTCGCTCGGATGTGTGTATCCCCATGCGGCCACGGGATCTTTCACCAATCTGAAGAAAGGTAATTTGATTATTGAAATCAATACGGCTATCTATTGGGGTGCTATGCCTTACCAGGGGCTGCATATCAGGTATATCGTACTGGAATAAATCGGCAACAAAAAAAGTTCTTATTTAATGTAAAAGCTAAAGTGAGTTATGAAAAGGTGGAGTGTTGGAAAAAAGCAGGTAATGACGCTGGCCGTGTTGCTGGTGGTGAGTGGTGTAGCCAGATCGCAAGATGGCGCCGCGGGCATTGGAGATGCCAATGATATGGTGCGTGAATATTTTGATGTGGGCATAGATCTGATGTATGCGATTGGGGCCGTACTCGGATTAATTGGTGGAGTGCGGGTGTATCAGCGATGGAGCGCAGGTGATCCGAACACGGGTCAGGTAGCGGCAAGCTGGTTCGGGTCGTGTATTTTTCTTGTTATTGTGGCAACGGTGCTGCGTTCATTCTTTGGACTATAAACAATGGCAAGCGTCTATCAAATCAACAAGGGGGTGTCGGCCCCGGTCATGTTTAAGGGGTTGAAAGCGCAGTACATCTGGTATTTGGGTGGTGGTCTGGCTGGTGTGCTGATCTTATTTGCCATCCTGTATATCTGTGGGGTAAATATGTTTCTTTGCCTGGCTATTGCCTTAATAACAGGTGGCGGGCTGTTCTCGTGGATATACGGAATGAGTAATAAGTACGGGGAACATGGATTAACAAAGCAAATGGGGAAACGGATGGTTCCTGATCTGATTAGAAACGGAGGCAGGAAGTTGTTTATGAAGTGAGTGGTAACAACAATTGTGAAAAGTGAAAATGTGAAACATGGAAAAATGGTTAGAGGAAGTAATGCCCATCATGGATGTGGAGCATGATTGCATATTAAGTAAGCAGGGAGATATTTCTATTGTATTTAAGGTAACGCTGCCGGAAGTGTTTACGCAAAGCGATGACAACTATGAAGCGTTGCACCAGGCTTTGATCAAAGCGATCAAGGTGCTGCCAAAGGCCAGTATATTCCATAAGCAGGATTTCTTTATTCAGTCAAAGTACAAAGCAGATTTTGAAAAAGCGGATAACAGTTTTTTGACCAGGAGCAGTGATCGTTTCTTTAATGAACGACCATTCCTTGCGCATGATTGTTTTATCTACCTGACCAAAAAGCCTGCTGGCAGAAAATCCGCCAGTTCGGTGTTTTCCAGTCTGCTGCGTCCGACTATCGTACCGGAGCAAACGATCAGTAAAACGGCCTTGCAGGATTTTGAGGACAGCGCCGGGCAGTTCGCCCGGATATTGTCTGATAATGGCATTGTTTTGAAACGATTGAAGACAGACGAGATCGTCAGCCAGCGTAATAAGGTAGGATTGATCGAGCGGTATTGCACCTTATCGGAAAACCCAGATCATTTGCTGGTAAAGGATATGGAGCTGAAAGATCAATTCAGGATCGGCGACAATCATTGCCAGCTCTATACCCTCGGGGATGTCACCGATCTGCCTGCGCTCTGCGGTTCGCGCATCAACTACGATCAATACAGTACGGACAGAACGAAATTCAGCATTGGTTTCGCTTCCGCCCTCGGTCTGCTGCTTCCCTGTAATCACATTTATAACCAGTTCGTCTTCATCGGCGATACGGGCCAGACGATGAAAAAGTTGGAAAGCAAGCGGCTGCGGTTGCAGTCGCTTGCTGCGTACAGCCGGGAAAACACCATCGCGCGGGATGCCGTGGGCGACTTCCTGAATGAGTGTGTACGGGAACAACGTTTACCAGTAAAAGCACATTTTAATGTCCTGGTGTGGACGGACAACAGGAGTGAATTAAAGGAACTCAAAAACCTGGTGACTTCCGCGCTCGCGCAGATGGAAGCGACTGCCAAACAGGAAACGGCAGGAGCCGCGCAGATCTATTGGGCGGGCATTCCGGGCAATGCCGCCGATTTCCCCATGAACGACACCTTCGACACGTTCGCGGAACAGGCTTGCTGTTTTCTCAACCTGGAAACGGGTTACCAGGACAGCATCAGCCCGGTGGGTATTCGGTTGGGAGATCGCTTAACCGGTAAGCCGGTGCATGTCGACATCAGTGACGAACCGGTTAAAAAAGGCATTTGCACGAACAGGAACAAATTTGTGTTGGGCCCCTCCCCGTGCCGGGCCATTCTTCACTGAGTGGCCCGGCATATTAAATCTGGATCAGGAAAGAGCTTCTTCACCAACCACATGGTCAGAAGTTATTACGAGCAGGGTACGCATGTGGTGTTGGTGGATGTGGGGCATTCGTATAAGGGACTCTGTGATATGGTGAACGGGTATTATTTCACGTACAGTGAAAAGGACCCGATCAAGTTTAACCCATTCTATATTGCCGAAGGCGATACGCTCGATACGGAAAAGAAAGAGAGCATCAAGACATTGCTGCTCGCCCTCTGGAAAAAAGACGACGAGACCTTTGGGCGCAGTGAATACGTGGCGTTGTCGAATGCTTTGCAAGGGTATTTTGATCAGGTAGATAACAACAGCAATATTTTTCCTTGCTTCAATACCTTTTATGAATACCTGCGGGACGAGTTTGTCCAGGCGCTCAAAAAAGAAAAGGTAAAAGACAAAGACTTCGATATTGACAACTTTCTGTACGTGTTGCGGCCTTATTATGCAGGTGGTGAATTTGATTATTTGTTGAACGCTCGCGAGAACCTGGACTTATTACACCAGCGTTTTATTGTCTTTGAGTTAGATGCCGTAAAGGATCACCCGATTTTGTTTCCGGTAGTGACGATTATTATCATGGAAGTATTTATTTCCAAGATGCGCAAGCTGAAAGGTATTCGTAAAATCATCCTCATAGAAGAAGCGTGGAAGGCGATCGCCCGTGAAGGTATGGCGGAATACATTCGTTACCTCTTTAAGACGGTTCGCAAATTTTATGGGGAAGCTATTGTGGTGACACAGGAAGTGGAAGATATTATTTCTTCCCCGATCGTGAAGCAGGCGATCATTAACAACAGTGATTGTAAGATACTGCTTGACCAGTCTAAATACCAGAACAAGTTTGATCAGATCCAGGAATTGCTAGGACTGACCGAAAAAGAAAAAGCGCTGGTACTGTCAGTGAACAAAGCGAATGACACTACAAAAAAATACAAGGAGGTATTTATTTCACTCGGCGGGGTGTTATCCAAAGTGTACCGGACGGAGGTTTCCGTTGAGGAGTATCTCGCATACACCACCGAAGAAATGGAAAAAGTTAACGTGCAGGCGTATGCGGCCCGATATGGTAGTATTGAAAAAGGCATTCGGGTGCTGGCGGACGAAATGCGAACTAATAAATAGTAATTATGAAATACTTATTTGTCTTTCTCGGTATCGGTTTATTTTCCTGTGGTGAGGTACAGCAGGAAGATTCATTACGGACATTTATTCCTGGCACTTACGTGCGGGAGTTCTCCCATGAGTTTGCTTTTGGGTATGATACGCTGGTGGTTCGTCACATCAACGCCAATACGTACAGTATTGAAAAGCGTTCCGGGTATCAACGACTGCGCGAAGGAAAGGAGCCGGAAGCAGTGCGGAACCAGGAGAAATGGATGGGGCTGTACAATGAGCGGGAACAGCATATCATGGAACAGAAAAGGGGTAAGCTCCTGACCTTCCAGCCGAAGGAAGGTACCTTGCTCCTGGGGGCAAGTGTTTATTATAAAGTAAAATGAGTGAGCATGAAACGGATAGTATTGATCCTATTGGTATGTTGCGCTGTGCAAGGATCAGCGAACGCGCAAGCAGCGGAAGTGGCAAAGGCCATTCAGGAAGGGGTAAAGAAAGTGATCATCGCCATTGATCTGAAAATTCAGCGCTTGCAGAATGAAACGATCTGGCTGCAGAACGCGCAGAAGACCATTGAAAATATTTTATCGAAAACCAAGCTCGATGAAATCGCCGGTTGGGTGGATAAGCAGCGGGAACAATACGCGAATTATTTCGATGAACTCAACCGCGTGAAAACAATCATCAGCTATTATCATAAAATAAAGGACGTAAGGGATAAGCAGGTACGGATCGTAAACCAGTACAAACGGGCTTATGACCTGTTTAAAAAAGACGATCATTTTACGGCAGAAGATATCGCTTATATGGGAAATGTCTATGCGGGGATGCTGGAGCGCAGCCTGCAAAACCTGGAGCAATTGTTTTTGGTGATCAATTCTTTTGCTGCCTCCATGACCGACCGGGAACGGATGGCGATTGTAGATCAGGCTTCAGAAGATATGATGGAAACGTATTATGATCTGTCGCGGTTCAATAATGAGAATAAACTGCTCAGTATGCGGCGTTCAAAGGACGCGCAGGAGCTGGCGGTAACGAAGGCTTTGTATGGCATCGAATAAAATGAAGAGTGTATGAAACAGGTGTGTATGATGGTAATATTTATCGGTTGCATTCAGACAAGTCAGGCGCAGACTTTTAGGGAATGGTGGCGGCAAAAGCAAACGAAGATTGAATACCTCCTCAAACAGGTGGCGGCTTTGCAAGTCTATATCGAATATGCACAGGAAGGGTACAAAATTGCAGATCGGGGACTACAAACCATTGGCAACATCAAAAACGGAGAATTCAACCTGCACCAGGATTTTTTTGGGGCATTGAAAGGCATTAATCCGAAACTGCGGAACTATGTAAAAGTGGCCGATATTATAGCGATGCAGATCAGGCTGGTAAGGGCACAGAAAAAATACCTGGATCGGGTACGGCGCAGCGACCAGTTCACGGAAAAGGAAATAAGCTACCTCGTGCGGGTGTACACGCGGCTGCTGGAACAGTCGGCGGATAACGTGGAGGAATTGACGGAATTAATTGCGGCCAACCGGTATGAATTATCCGACCAGGACAGGCTTAAACGCATAGACGCCCTGCATACAGAGATGGTGGATAAGTGCGTGTTTGCGGATTGGTTCGGCGGCGAAGCGGATCTGCTGGCGGCGAACCGGAAAAAGGAAAGGCAGGAGACAAAAGTGGTATCGGACTTATTCAATGCAAAATAACGGGGTATGAAAAAGTGGATCATGGGACTTTTGCTGTTGTTATATATACGGGAGACACAGGCGCAGAAACAGGAAGTGCAGCAATTGCTGCTCAACGTAACCAAACTGGAACAATTCCGGCAGATACTCGACGACATGCGCAAGGGTTACCAGATACTGGTAAAGGGATATGGGGTGGTCAAGGATATTTCGGAAGGAAATTTTTCGCTCCATAAAACCTTCCTGGATGCGCTGTTCGAGGTCAGTCCGGCGGTAAAGAAATATCAAAAGATCCCTGCCATCGTAGATATGCAGATCAGGATCGTGCAACGCTATAAAAAGGCCTACGACCGCTTTAAACAAAGCGGGCAGTTTACACCGGAAGAAATTTTGTATTTAGGTCGGGTCTATGGCAGGCTGACGGATCAGAGTTTAAAGAATGTAGATGCACTGCTCACCGTAGTGACCGCCGGGAAGTTGCGCATGAGCGACGAAGAACGGTTAAGTGCGATTGATGCCATTCATGCGGAAGTGTTCGATCAACTCAAGTTCTTAAACGACTTTAACAACCGCACTACACTGCTGGCCGCACAGCGGCAACACGAAAATAGCGAGGTGGGGCGATTACAGGGATTGTATCATAAATAATAACAGCGCGACTATGTGGAGAATGATAACGAGGGGAACGGTGGTTCTTCTGACAGGAATATTATTGCCTGCTGTCTTACAGGCGCAGGTTATCAGCGGATGGGCCGAAGATATTATGAGCTTGCATGAAGTGCTGGAAGAACTTTATGATGATATGCTACCGCTCTGCAGTGAACTGATCGGTGTGGGGCGCGGGTTGGCTGCGTTCGGAGCAATGTGGTTTATCGCAGCCCGGGTTTGGGGACATATCGCCCGCGCGGAGCCGATTGATTTTTACCCCTTGTTCCGTCCCTTTGTCATTGGCTTTGCGGTGCTGGTATTTCCTTCGGTCATCGCGCTGGTAAACGGCGTCATGCAGCCCACCGTATCCGGCACTTCGGCAATGGTGGAAAATTCGGATGCGGCGATTGCTTCGCTGTTGGCGCAGAAAGAAGCGGCGATCAAACGAACCGACGCCTATAAAATGTATGTGGGAGAAGGTGGCAGCGGGGACCGTGACAGGTGGTATCGCTATACGCATGAAGACGCTGACCCGGACGATGAAGCCTGGTACGAGGCCATCGGTAATGATCTGAAATTTGCCTTTGCGAAGGCATCGTATAATTTCCGCAACGCCATTAAGGAAGTCATCTCCGAAGTGCTGCAACTGATCTTTGCGGCAGCGTCACTGGCTATCAACACGATGCGTACGTTCAACCTGATTATTCTGGCCATCCTGGGGCCTTTGGCATTTGGCCTGAGTGTGTTTGACGGCTTCGGCCATACCCTTAAACACTGGCTGGCCAGGTATATCAATGTGTTTTTATGGCTGCCCATTGCGAACATTTTTGGAGCGGTACTGGGCAGAATCCAACAGAACATGCTAGCCATCGACTTGGGGCAGATCGCAGAAACGGGGGATACTTTTTTTAGCCGGAGTGATTTTGGGTATATGGTATTTATGGTGATCGGCATCATCGGGTACTTCGCTGTACCGGGTATTGCCAATCAGATCCTCTGGGTGGGTGGTGGTGATGCGTTGACGGGCCGGACTACCGGTGCAGCGATGGCAGCAGGTGGCATGGCGGGCAGTATGGCGGCGGGCGCGGCGGGGGCTGTCGGTGGCAGGGCGCTTACCACAGCGGGAAATATTGCCAAAGCGCCCTATAACGTATATGAAGGGTATTCCGGTAAGAACACCGGCTCCGGCACGGCGGCTAATGTTGGCAGCGCCGTTGGCAAAGCAGGTGGGTATATGTATGATAAATTATCAGGCAGTAAAAAAGAGTAAGGTATATGTTCACGAAAATGAAAAATATTGATACGGCATTCCGGTTCGCGCGGCGGTTCAATATCCTGTTCCTGATGGCTTGCGTGGTGCTGTGTTGTTTTGTGGTGTACAGCACGCAAAAAACCATTTCAGCAAACCGGGGAAAAGTGTATGTGCTGGTCAATGGGAAGCTGGTGGAGGCTATAGCTACAGAGCGCAATATCCCGGTAGAGATCAGGGATCATGTGCGGACGTTTCACACCTTGTTCTTTACGCTGTCCCCCGATGATAAGGCGATACAGGCGCAGATCACCCGCGCCCTCTATTTAGCGGACGGCTCTGCCCGCAGACAATACCAGAATATGAAGGAAGCGGGGTATTACAGTAATTTGATTTCGGGGAATATTTCCCAAACGATAGCCATTGACAATATTGAATTGGATATGCAAACGATGCCATACCGGTTCCGGTGCCAGGCTACCCAGCAGATCACCCGGCCGACGTCTGTGATTACACGCAGCCTGGTGACGCAAGGGTTTATCCGGACGGGTATGGTGCAGAGTGACAACAACAACCACGGCTTTTTGATTGAGCGTTGGGAGATCGTGGAAAATGCCGATGTAAAAACCAACAGCCGGTAAATATAAACTATGTGGAAGGTATTCAGGAGACGAAAAAAAGGCGCGCCGGGGATGGTCGGTGTCTGGCAGCGAATCGGTAGTGCCATAGATGGCAGACAACGAAAAGCGGCGAATTATCTCAATGGTAAAACGGGGCATTGGGGCAAGCAGCAATTGCGGGTTTTAATGGTGGTTTGTTGTATTGTGTTTGGTGGTGGGGCGGCGCTGGTGATCTGGCAGGCGTTTCATTCAGCGGGTGTGGTACCCAACGTGGAAGCCATCCGAAAGCCGAACCATGTGTTACCGAAGGATGCTGCTCTTTCAGCAGAGATCGGTTTATCGGATGGGGAGCTACAAAACATACGCGCCTTTCGCCGTCACCTGGACAGCCTGCAACAGACCATAGCCGGTAAAAGGAAATACGATAGTATCGCCAGGCACCGTCCGGGCCTGCTGGATAGTTTACAGTTCATTGAAAAAGTATATCAACGACAATTAAAAACAAGTGATGATGGAAAAACAAAATGAGGGAAAGCCGCACAGCGCGAAGTTTCTGCGGCAACGAAAGTTTTTATTGGTACTGCCTTTACTCACGCTGCCATTTGTGATCCTGCTGGCCTGGACGCTGGGGATCGTAGGGGAAGCGAAAGCCAGTACTGCAAAGGAACAGCCCTACCAGGGCTTAAACCTGACCCTGCCGAATGCAGCTCCTGCCAGGGACAGCAACTGGAACAAGCTGCAATATTATATCCAGGCTGATAAGGATTCGGCGAAGCTAAGAGCCATGCTGAAAAGCGATCCGTACCGGAATATGGAGCTGGAAACAGGGGACGAGGAAACGGTGCTGGAAGAAAAGCGACATGGTGGCTACCACTATTCTTATGATCCGCATCCCGCTACGGGGAGGTCAAAAAAAGGGGGCAGGACTGTGGATGCGGAGGAACGGGTCTATGAAAAACTGGCTGAACTGGATAAGCAGTTAAAGGCGGCAGAACAGCCTGCTCCTACAACTACCAACCCCCCGAAAGTAATTAGTACTTCGGTGCCTTCCGGTGAAGTGGACCGGCTTGAAAAACTCATGCAGACATTACACCAGGGAAAGGATACGGGTAGTGATCCGGAGATGGATCAACTCGCTGGTATGCTCAATACGATTTTGGATATACAGCATCCCGAACGGGTGCAGCAAAAGATCAGGGAGCAATCGGAACAGCACAAACGACAGGTGTTTGCGGTAGAGCAAAAAGGAGAAGATATTATTTCCACACTCGAATCAACAAAAGATTTTTCTGCTATGCTGCAGGAATTGGAATCGGACAGTATGCCGGTGGCGATCAAGTCCTTTATGGAAAGCAACCAGTTTTATGGATTGGATGAAATCCAAAACGATGCGGACAAGCAACATGCGATCCCGAGAGTCGTGCATGAAGACCAGACGCTGGTAAGCGGGGCCACGGTGAAGCTGCGGTTACTCGAAGATGTATTTATTGCAGGCATACGTGTGCCGAAAGATCAGTTTGTCTACGGGCTCGCGTCGCTCCATGGCGAGCGGTTGCAGGTAAGCGTTACTTCCATCAGTTACCAGCATCATATTCTGCCCGTGGCTTTGTCGGTGTATGATAGAGATGGTATTGCGGGAATCAATATTCCGGGAGCCATCACGCGGGATGTGGCGAAGCGTTCGGCTGCGCAGTCCATGCAGGGGTTGGGCAGTGTGAATACGCTGAATCCTTCGGCGGGTGCGCAGGCGGTAACCGCCGGGTTGCAGATGGCGCAGAACCTCGTAGGTAAGACGGCAAAGCTGGTGCGGGTATCGGTGAAAGCGGGTTATCAGGTGCTCCTCAAAGACGATAATGTGAAGGATTAATAATTAATGAACGTTTAAAATTCCAAAGTGATGAAGAGATTGTGTGCAGTGCGATTAATGGGATTATTGTTTCTTTTTGTTGGGAAAGGCAGTTTTGCTCAAGAAGGCGAAGTGTTGCCTGCGGCTATTGAGCCGTATGCCATAGCAATCAGCTATCACCAGACTACTAACCTGATTTTTCCCTATGCGATCAAAAGCGTGGATAGGGGAAGTGGGTCGGTGATCGTGCAGAAAGCCAAAGGCGTGGAGAATATCTTACAAGCAAAGGCGGCCAGGAAAGAATTTGAGCCAACGAATTTATCGGTGGTGACGGCGGATGGTAAGTTTTACTCCTTTATGCTGCACTATAGTGAAGACCCTTTGCATCTGAATATCAGTTATACGGGTGATGATCGTATTAAATTCGCTAATGATGCTCCCAGCGTAAAACAGTTGGAACAGGAAAGCTGGCAGGTTCGAGGGATGCCGCGATTTATGGGCGTGCAGCGCAAAGCACAGGAGATGCGCCTGCAACTCGGTGGCATCTGGCTTTCTGAAAACACGATGTGGTACAAACTGAGATTAGCCAATCGTTCGCAGGTGGATTTTCGCACGGATTACCTGCGTTTCTTCCTCCGGGATCGAAAACGGTCTAAGCGAACGGCCATGCAGGAAACGGAAGTCTTTCCATCATTTCAGTCAGTTACGGAAAAAGTAAACGGCAATGAACAATCGCAATGGGTGGTTGGGTTTACGCCCTTTACTGTTCCTCCGGAAAAGCATCTCCTCATCCAGGTAGGTGAAAAAGGCAATGGGCGCACGGTCGTTCTCCCGGTGAAAAGTAAGACCGTATTACGAGCCAAAAAGTTGTGACGATGCCGAAGGATTATGATGCCAATCCGCTGCACAGCAGGGAGGAAAATTCGTTTACCACCGCGTTACTGGATTTTTTTGAAGAGCAGGCTGAAGCGCGCAGCCGTGCATTGAACATAGCTGTTAACGAAAATTTGAGGGGTATGAAAGTAGAGGGGAAAGATGTAAGTAGTGTTGTCCGGCAGTTGGAGGATGCGGAGAAACTAGGTATGCGCTACGTGATGCTGGAAAAAGATAAAGGTAGCGGTGCCCTAAAACCGGCTAGCCTGCAATTCTTCAGCAGCAAGGAGGAAGCGAATTACGGTAGCTTCCTGCATAACTCCGTGCAGGGGAAAAATGTGGAGGTGTTGCCCATACGGGAAATATTGCAGGATATACAAAAGCAAACGGCACTGCACCAGGTACGTATGCAAAACATGACGGAACAATCGGCGCTGACGATTGATACCGGTCGCCTGCGTTCCAATGAGCTTGCGCGACAGGAAATTTTCACCAGTGAGATCGCCGGTAAGTTGAAAGAACAACAGATCCAGCCGGATGTAAAACAACTCCGGGAATTGATTGCGAAGGATCAGCCCCAGTTTGTTATTTCCGGGCGACAACTGGAAGCCGGAAAGGAAAAGGCGGTGAACATTACCATTGAACAGGATGCGCACCGCGCCTTTCATATCAGCGCCATCGAACCACAAAAGGAAAATGAGCGACACAAATCCATGAAGCTGCTACAGCAGGAAGAGTTGCTGGGTGGAAGGCTGCACCGGGAAGATGCGGGCGGCGTGAAACAAATGATGGAAGCGCAGCGCGAAGCAGGCAATCGTTTCGTAGCATTTGAAAACGGGCAGGTAAAGATAAAAGGAGAACACTTTATCGGTTTTGAGAATGCCCTGAAAGCGGTGGAGTTCGTGCATGAGAAAGCGGAGCGGGAAAATAAACAGTACCTGTTTCGTTCCATTTCAGTGATAGAAAAGGAAGCCGACCGGGTGATAGGAAATATCAGAGAAAACCCGAAGGATTTGGAAAAACAACCGGAGCAGGACGCGAAGCGCTCGCGGGGAATAGGTCTGGAGCGTTAAGAGGTTAAATTATTTACTAACCATAAAAGCAGTGAAGTATGTATCTGAGGCAATTGATAGGCTTTTTTATCCGCGCCAGTGCGGATTACCGGATGGGGCCGCATCACCTGGCATTGTATATGGCGCTTTTCCAGGTCTGGTGTATCCAGCATGGGAAAAATCCGTTCTGTGTAACGCAGGTGCATTTGCGAGAGGTGGCAAAATTGGGACGGACGACTTATCATAAATGTATGCGGGAGTTGGCTTCGTTCGGTTATATCCAGTACACGCCGTCTTATAGCCCGATGTTGGGGAGTCTGGTGAAGTTGGTGGAACTGGATAGATAATATTATTTCTTATAATTCAAATTTAATAAAGCCCTCCTGCGGGGCTTTATTTTTTGGCTTAAAATGTAGTGAGATATGGAAAAACGTGTAAACGACCATGAACTGGACGAGAAAATAGCGAGAACACATGAAGAAATCCAGTTGGAGAAAAAGGAGCAACTAATTAAGTTGATCGTTGAAGTGGTGGTGGAAGCAACACTGAAAGAGTACTACGAAATAAAAGAAAGGGAGGAAAATCCACTGTAGCACAAAAAAAAGCGTGCTACAAGCTAAAACCTCCTCGGCTGAGGTTTTAACTTGATGTAATATGTTGATTGTCAGCGGTTTATGTCATTAATAAAATTCATGAGCGGGATTAAGTTTTCGACAGAAAGCCCGCCCATCCCGCAGCACGATTAAGAGATAGCGCCGGGTTTTACCCGGCGTTTCTTTTTGCGGGATAATAGGATTGTGGGATTGGCGGATTTTTTACGGGCGCCGAGTTCCCTATCCCAACACCGGCGCGGCGCCTACCAGCCCAAACACTGTCGCAGCGCTGCTGCGCTATGACGCCCAACGTTGCACATAGCTTTCGCCGTGCCCCGCTCTGTGACAACGACAGTCCGGTGCAGCGAGAATTTCCAAACTCAACATTTCTGCATGGCGCCGGGCAAAGGCCTCGCAATGGTCATTGCACATCCCTTCTATTCGTCAAAACGCGAGGTACTTTCCTTTCTTGTACTTGCGCGCCTTCCAATCCGTCGCGCGCCTTTTCCCTTTCGTCATTGCGAGCCTTCCTCCTTCCCGTCATTGCGGGCCTTTCCCCTTTCGTCATTGCGAGCCGAAGGCGAAGCAATCCAGGAAAACAAAACAAGAACCAAAACACTCCCAGGAACCGGTTGCAGACATTGAAAAGTTTCAATAAAAAAGGTGGAATATTCTAGAAGCGAAACTGAAGGTTGCACACCGGAGCGTTCGGTTCGCTGCTCAGCATCCCCTGAATTTCGCATCCTATTGCATGTATCAGGATTTTTTTGTATCTTAATAGAATAACCCATCCGTAGATCCGCATGATTAAGGAAAGCACCCACCTCCGGCCGCGACTTACCCTTGCCGACAAGGCCCTGGAATTATCGGGGTGGGCGACGCTTGTTTCAATTTGGATTTTTGTCCTGATGAACTACTCCGGTTTACCGGAAACCATCCCTATCCATTACAACGTTTCCGGCGAACCCGATCAGTTCGGAGCCCGAAATACCATCTTCACCCTGCCGATCGTCGCGACCCTACTGTTTCTCTGGTTGACCCTCCTGAATCTGTTTCCTAAGTTTTTCAACGATGAGCCCAAGGCGTCCAACGAGCAGGCTTCGCGGCGTTTAGCCCATACGGCACGCCTATTCCGTTGTCTCAAACTCGTCATTGCCCTTGTATTCGGACTGATCTGCCTGCAAACCACCGGCATTGCACACCGCTTTGTGTCCGAATCGGCCCCCGGGTTCCTGCCGGTGTTGGTGGCCATGATACTAACGCCAACCATCTATTTCGCGATACAGTCGTTTGCGGATAAGGGAGGGAGTTAGTCACGGCGATTCCCATGCCTTGGGGTTGGATGAATTACCAATATACCCGTTTGGAGCCGATACGAAAAATTCCCGCTGACAACAAGATTTTCCCCTTTTTATCGTTAATTGGTAAAATTATTAAATATATTGCGGCCGAATATGATCAGACTTTGCTCCTGTAATCAAGACTAACCGGCATTCATTTCAGGGAAGTAGGTTTCATCGTATTAAATCGTAGAACTGTAGAATATTTAATTCCTATAATAAACCTATTACCCTTAATCACCCTTTATGACCCAATTTTACTCCATCCGATCCTTCGTGCATCGGCACGAGCTGCATTTCAGAAATTTTGACGAAGTCCATCCCCATCCTTTTCTTACAGAATAGCTTTTAGAAAATTATTACGCTGCCTTTACAGGGAGAATTCCGTGCAGGCAGAATATTCCTGTAATCCAAACGGGTTACAGATGGGCGTTTTTTACTTCCAATTGCTTTTACAATTGGTTTCGCAAATTCCAATAGTATGAAAAGAAAATTTACATATCTGCTTCTTGCTTTTTTTCTGCTGCTGACATCCAAAAGCGGCTTTTCTCAAAATCTGTTGTGGTACGACGATTTTGAGTCTACCAATCCCTCATCCGGAGCCCGTGTTGCCTCTTATGAAGGCGGATACGGAGGTCCTCCCCATACCCGTTATTTTAAACGGGCATTGCTTTCAACGATCAGTTCAGGATATACCGGGATTGGTATTCAGGGAAACTATTTCTGGGCCGCGGAAGACAACGACGGTGCAGTAAACGGGATTTCAGGCTACCAAGACGAGGAACAAAGTGTTACCTGGACCGGAATAAACATCTCCGGTAGAACCCCATTGGAATTCAAAGGTCTGTTTGCAACCGGTGAAACAACCACGTTCGACCATGGCAACAGCACAATTAATGCGGATTTTATGGTGGTTGAATATAATATTGACAACACAGGTTGGCACACCCTCCTAGACTTTCGCCCGAACCAACAACACATGGCAAGCGGGGCGCTTGCGGTCGATTCCGATGGCGACGGGCTGGGCGATGGTCAGGCTCTTACGAAAAACTTTGTTGAATTCTCCCGGGATATTCCAGGTAAAGGTACAACACTACAGCTACGGATTATCGTTCGCTCCAACTCTCAGGCCGAAGAAGTAGCTTTTGACTATATCCGTGTGTACGAAAAAGCAATCTGTACGGAACCCATCTTTACAACCCAACCGGTGTCTACAATAACATGCGACGGAACCAGCACTTCGTTCTCAGCAATGGCAAGTGGTGCATCGGCCTACCAATGGCAGGAATCCTCTGACGGATCAAACTGGACAGATGTTTCCAATACCGGCTTTTACAGCGGGGCAACTACCTCAACACTTGTCATTACTTCACCAACTACCTCGATCAACGAAAAGAAATACCGGTGTAAGGCGATAAACGGCCTGGCAACCTGTTTTACCAGTTCTGCCACCGCAACGCTGACAGTGTCTGCGCCAACCTACACTAAATCGTCTTACAACCTGACGTGCTTCAATTCTGGTAATGGATCGGCGACAATTACTCCGGCGGGTGGCGCTTCCTACACGTATGCGTGGTCTAACGGAAAAAACACGGCGTCGATCACGAATCTGTCTGCGGGTTCATACACGGTTACGATAACCGATGCAAACGGGTGCAAAAAGTACGAATCTTTTGTCGTTACACAGCCGGCGGCCAGTGTTTCCGCATTCGCCCTCAATACCCCTGTCAGCTGCTTCGGTGGTTCCAACGGTACGGCAACGGTTGTGGCCTCTGGTGGAACACCCGGCTACTCTTATTCCTGGGCGCCTACAGGGGGCACAGGGAACAAAGCTACAGGGCTTGCTGCAGGACAATACACCTGTACCATAACCGATGCAAACGGATGTCAGACAACCGCAACTACAGTTGTTACCCAACCTGTAGCTGCCCTTTCGGCTTCGGCAATAAAAACCGATGTTAGCTGTAACGGTGGTAGCAACGGTACCGCAACGGTCACCGCAAGTGGCGGAACGGGTGTATATAAATATTTCTGGACTCCGGTAGGGGGAACAGCCCGTACGGCTACGGGGCTTTCAGCAGGAAAATATACTTGCGTTGTTGAGGATGCCAATACCTGTCAAACTTCCGTTGAGGTGACCATTACTCAGCCTGTTGCCCTTGCCGCCTCTGCTACAAAAACCGATGTTAGCTGTAACGGTGGTAGCAACGGTACCGCAACGGTCACAGCAAGTGGCGGAACGGGTGTATATAAATATTTCTGGACTCCGGTAGGGGGAACAGCCCGTACGGCTACGGGGCTTTCTGCAGGAAAATATACTTGTATAATTGAAGACGCCAACACCTGCCAAACCTCGTTAGAGGTTGCCATTACCCAACCTACTGCTCTGTCGGCATCATTTGTAGTAACGAATGTAAGCTGCAACGGCGGAAGCAACGGCAGTGTGACGGTAACGCGCTCCGGAGGCACTTCGCCTTACAGTTATAGCTGGTCGCCCGGTGGAGGAGTGGCGGGTACTGCAAGTGGACTTTCTGCCGGGAAATACACTTGTACGATTACCGATTTTAACGGATGTGAAACTTCTGTTGAAGCCACCGTTACTGAACCGCCCGCTCTGTCTGCTTCGATTTCGAAGACAGATGTGAGTTGCAACGGCGGGATGAACGGTACTGCAACGGTAACCGTATCGGGCGGTTCCGGGGCCGGCTCCTACTCCTATAGTTGGTCACCCATGGGAGGAACAGCTCCAACTGCTACCGGACTTTCTGCAGGACAATACACCTGCACAATCACAGATGCGTACAGCTGTCAAACTTTTGCGGAAACAACCATCCTTCAACCGGCTCCCCTTTCCATATCAAAATTACAGACGGATGTCAGCTGCAATGGCGGAAACAATGGCTCGGCGACCGTAGTGGTGTCTGGTGGAACGGGAACCTACACGTACAGTTGGTCACCAGGCGGAGGTACAGGTGCAACAGCATCCAACCTGGCGCCGGGAACCTATTACTGCACCATCACCGATGGAAACTCTTGTCAACAATCAGCCAGATTCGACATTTCCCAACCTCCTGCACTTATTGTCTCTACATCGAAAACAGACAATACCTGCATCAACGGTCAACTGGGCAACGCGGCGGTGACCGTCTCCGGCGGAACCCCGGGTTATTCCTACAGTTGGGCTCCGGGTGGTGAAACGACTTCTTCGATCAGCAATCTGCGTGCAGGAACATATACCTGTACGGTTTCGGATGCCAACAACTGCAAGATTCATAAATCAGTAACTGTTGCTGAACCTTCTCCAATCACCATAAGCGCCTCACCACTTGCTCAAAACGTCTGCAGTGGAAGCGCCGTGTCCATCAGCCTGATTCCTTCTGTAGGGGATGCAACGGTAACCTGGGAAGCCAAACCGGTATCAGGATCTGTAACAAATATGTCTTCAGGATCGGGATTAACTATTAATCAAATTCTTTCCGGCCACGGTGTTGTAGAATATACGATTTCGGCTTCGAAAGGTGACTGTCTCGGAACGGGTACTACTTCAGTCTTGGTTACCGTTAACGGCAACGTTGCTGTTTTTGAACAACCGAAAAACAGGTCTGTATATGACGAAGAAAATACCAGCTTCTCTGTAGTTGCTGAACATGCAACTTCCTATCAGTGGCAGGTCGACATGGGCGACGGTTTCGTGAATGTTAGCAACGATATCCATTATAATGGTGCTCATACTGCAACACTTACAATTAATAACGTTCTCGGTGCCATGCATGATTATGGTTACCGCTGTGTAGTGAGTGGAAATTGCGGCTCTGCAACATCAACAACTGCAACGCTGAGTGTTAAAACGAGAACTGTACAAACGATCAGCTTTGCAGCAACCGACGAAAAAGTGTATGGTACTGCCGACTACGTTCCGGCGGCTACAACAAATTCGGGACTGGCGCTGACCTATACCAGTAGCGATGAAACCATTGCCGCTGTTGTTGAAGGTAAAATCAGAATCAAAAAAGCGGGCCAGGTTACGATCACGGCAAGTCAGAACGGAAACAACGATTTCAAACCTGCAACCTCTGTACCGCAGGTATTGACCATCGTAAAAAGATCGGTGACCGTAACCATATTGTCTAATCCGTCCATTACAAAAGAGTACGATGGCGAAACCGATATAACACTGGCGGATGGCAACTATTCCATTACGGATAAGATTAGTGGTGATGACCTGACGGTTACCGGAATCGCCAACTTCCTGGATGCCCAGGCTGGAGAAGAAAAGTCCATCGCTGTGACCAATCTTGTCCTCGCGGGAACGGGTATGGAAAACTATGTGCTAACCTCAACATCTGCTGCCGCCAAAGGAACCATCACCCGTAAGCCGATTACCGTTCAATTCGGTGCGGTGCCTGCGATCAACAAGGTGTACAATGGTGATGCTACGGCATTGGTGGTGTCGGCGAACTTCACTATTTCCGGAGCGCTGGACAAGGATGACGTAAACGTAGCGGAAGCTACTGCTGTTTATTCGGATAAGCATGTCGGTACAGCGAAATCGGTTACTGCAACTAATTTTGTTCTGGGTGGTGCCGACAAGGATAACTATCTTGTAAGCACGCTGCAGGCAACCGCGTCCGGATCCATATTGGCAAAGGAACTTTCTGTATCCTTCTCCACAAACCCGGTAATTTCGAAAAACTACGACGGTACTACCGAAATAACCATTCCCGAAGGTAAATACCAGCTTGAGGGTATCGTAGCGGGCGACGATGTTTCCATCATCGGTGTCGCAAGTTTTGACAACAAAAATATCGGGTTCGGAAAAACAATCACCGTTGATGAGATCGGGTTGCTGGGTGCCGACAAAAACAACTATTCGTTGGTGAGCCAAACCGCGACAACGTCGGGGCAAATCATCCCCGCTACGGTAACGGTAGCATTGCAGAATACGCCGGTTACCAAGGTCTACGATGCGACAGCATCCGCTACGCTTTCCGCGAACAACTACATTGTAACCGGATTGGTAAGCGGTGATGATATTGCCGTGAATCTGCCCCTCAGCGGAACCTACAACAACAGCCAGGCTGGTAGCGGTAAAGCGGTGACGGTTGATGGATTGTACCTGACCGGTTCGGATGCTTACAATTACGAGTTGGGGACTTCCTCGGCCAGCGCCAATGTTGGTGTTATCACGCCGAAACCGATCACGGTAGTGGCGCAGCCCGCAACAAAACAATACGGAACGGCCGATCCGCTCCTGGAATATTCCTTTACCGGTTTGCTCGGCAGCGAGACGCTGGATGGATCGTTGACCAGAACCCAGGGACGTAACGTGGGAACCTATGCGATTTCGCTGGGTACGCTGGCCCCCAACAGCAACTATACCATTGCCCAGTTTACGCCGGCCAACCTGACGATCACACCGGCTCCGTTAACCATTACAGCGGACGATAAGGTTAAAAAGCAGGGAGAAGCCAATCCCGTGTTTACCTTCACGTATGACGGTTTGGTGGACGGCGACCAGCCTTTGAGCCTGAAAACTCCGGCGACAGCTACTACCAGGGCTTCTGCCGCGACGCTTGTAGGGAACTATTCCATCGTTGTCGGCGGTGCTACTTCAGATAACTATACCATTACGTTCCGAAATGGCACCCTGCTGATTACGCCGGCTGCGGAAGAAAAATATAATCTGACGGCATGGAGCCCGAACCGTGAGCAGCTTCATGTGAAAATCTACAGTGATGTAGAACAGGAGTCGCAGATTATTCTCTTCGGTGAATCCGGTAGTCGTTTCGTGGTTAAGCAACTGCGTCTGCAGAGTGGTGTCAACAATACCACATTGAATGTGGGTCATGTTCCACCGGGAACCTATATCCTCGGTGTGAATGGCCAGAAATTCAAAAATGCTGTACGGGTGATCATCCGATAAGCTTATACCAAAGGAATCCAAACGGGAGATTTGCTTTGTGCATGTCTCCCGTTTTTATTTTACGGAAAGTGCAGAGGAGCGGCTATCCATGAGGGCGGCGTAATTTTTTATGGTAACCGCTGTTCTTTCTATCGAATAATTATTGAAATTACAACGGGTACCATCAGATATACACGAAGATTTTGAGAGAAAATAATTTTCATACCGAAGAATCCCTCTTCTCCGCGGTGGCGGAAGGCAATGAAGCAGCCTTCCGGCAGCTTTTTCACCGGTACACGCCTATGCTTTTCCCAGCGGTTACCCGAATGGTGAAGCAGCCGGAAATAGCGAAGGAGATCGTTCAGGAAGTTTTTCTTCGGGTATGGGAGCGGCGGGAACAGTTCGGAACCATGGAAAATCCCGTAGGATGGATGTATCGGGTGGCCGCCAATCTTTCCGTTAGCCATCTGCGTAAAACAGCTGCCCATCTCCGCTGGCTGGAATCCTCAACGCCTGCAGAATCGTCTCCGGACGATGCGTCCGATAAGGCCTCTCTCGGCGATCTTCAGCGCCTGATCCATGAAGCCATCAACAGCCTGCCCCCCAAACGGAAAACGATCTTTAAGCTGAGCCGTGAAGAAGGTTGGTCGATTGATGAAATTGCCGCCCACCTGAATCTGTCCAGAACTACGGTTAAAAATCAGATTAGTATTGCGCTCAAAGCAATCCAGAACTATTTAAACTCTTCTACGCATCTTTTCCTGCCCTGGTTCGTGGTCCTGATAATTTTTTTTTAGAAGGGAACGGTACTACCCGGTTCCCTTTGCGTTATACTTAAATACAGCGGAATGTCAGAACAAGTTGATCATATCAAAAACCTATTGGAAAAGTATGTTTCCAACCGGATTTCCGACGCGGAGATGCGGGAATTATTTGCCCTGCTCGAAGACAGGCGTTTCGATAAGGACCTGGAGGAATTGGTGCTCCGGGTGATGGAAAACGCTCCCGCAACGGATACCTATAAACCCGAAGAATGGAATCCGGTAGTTGATGACATCCTGAAGGCACGTCGTGTTATTCCGATGAAAAGGCGCCCCTCCGTTGCCGGCTGGTGGTGGGCCGCCGCCGTTGTGTTATTGGTTTTGGGCGCCGGACTTTTTTATCCATCCAATTATAAAACAGCCGGCCCAGCCGAGGCTGCCGTTGCGCCCACACCGGTGGTGCCGGGAAGTGAGGGGGCTATACTTACGCTGGCGGATGGATCAAAGGTGGTACTGGACAGTGTCGGCAACGGCACGGTTGCTGTTCAGAACGGCGCGAAAGCGGTTGTCCGCAATGGTCAGCTGATCTATGATCCTACGCTGGAAGTCGACAACCAGGTCTATTACAACACCCTGGTTACTCCCCGGGGCCGACAGTATGCTCTGGTACTCCCCGATGGCTCGAAGGTTTGGTTGAATTCCGGAAGCTCGATTCGTTATCCGACGGTTTTTAACGGGAAGGAGCGCCTGGTGGAAGTTACAGGGGAAACCTATTTTGATGTAGCGAAGAATCCGAAAATGCCCTTCCGGGTGCAGGTGAACGGAAAAACCCGGGTTGATGTATTGGGTACCGCCTTTAACATCAATGCCTATTCCGACGAGCCGGTAATCCGTACCACACTGGTGGAGGGCAGCGTAAGAGTAGGGACTGAGCGGAAGGGCAGAAACTCCCAGGTTACCCTTTCTCCGGGGCAGCAGGCGGTTTCAAAACCGGATGTTGAGGGTATTGATGTTCTGTCCGATGTCAATACATTCCCGGTAACCGCCTGGAAAGACGGGGTTTTTGTATTTGACGGGGTATCGCTGGAGGAAGCCATGCGCCAGCTCGAGCGATGGTACGACGTGCGGATTGTTTATGCTCAGTCTGTACCGAAACTGCAGCTGGGTGGATCTATTAAAAGAAGTCTGCCCTTTTCAGATGTCCTGCGTTTCTTCGGAAATGTTGGGCTGAAATATGAAGTGGAGTCAAACGGAAAAATAGTCATACTTCCATAATAAACCAAAATGAAAAAGCATATGATAAAATAGCCCAACAAAGGCCCCAAAAAGAAACCGAAGATGCGGGAACATCCTCGGTTGAGCATTTGGCCTACAATAAAACAATTTGTCTTCGTAAACAACTGCTTATTACTCAACCAAACACCGACTAAGTTATGCATTTTTTTGCTTCTAACCGATCGTCGCGGTTGGGGCTGGTCTGTGGTGACCATACCCATCGTGCGCTCCTAACCAAAACGCTGTTAGCGATGAAACTAACAATTGTTTTATTAATCAGTTTTTTAGTACAGGTACAGGCTGGAAGTGTGGCACAGCCGGTTACCGTTAACCTGAAAAAAGTACCCCTGAAAAATGTGTTCAAGATTGTGGAGCAGCAAACCGGCACCACCTTCTTTTTCAATGATGAACATATCCGAAATGCAGGGCCGGTAACTATTGAAGCGCATGAAATGCCGCTCCAGGATTTTTTACAGGCTATCCTGAAACCTTCGCATCTTAATTTCGAAATAAAGCAGGGCAGCGTTGTGGTGATGCGCGGTAGCGCTGCGTCAAAAAAAGACGAGAACCCGAACTATATTCCTGCCTTTGTCCGTATTTCAGGAGTGGTAACCGATCAAAACAAAACTCCGCTGGTAGGGGCTACCATCCGCGTTCGCGGACGCCAGGCGATGGTCGTCAGCGACGACCGTGGTCGGTTCCAGATCGACGCGGAAAAAGGGGAGACAATCATCATCTCATTTGTTGGATACAGCGAGAAGCAGGTCCGAATCGGCGATGAACAAAACATCACCATAGTACTGGAACCTTCGGAACAATTGCTGGACCTGGCTGAAGTTGTGTCTACCGGTTATCAAAGTATTGCCCGGGAGCGCAGTGCCGGATCCGTTGCGAAAGTCGATATGAGCACGGTTGCGAGCCGCTCCAGCAGTACCAATATTCTCCAAAGACTTGATGGACTGGTTCCGGGTCTTGTGATCAACAATTCACCCGATGGTGAACCCTTGCTGATCCGGGGGCTTACTTCTATCTACTCCAACAGGGCACCCCTGATTGTGGTCGACGGAGTGGAACTTCCGAGCAACAACACCAGCAATTCGGCGAGGAATGATATCATGAACGATCTGAACCCTATTGCCAATATCAACCCTCAGGATATCGCTGATATTACGGTACTCCGTGATGCCTCTGCGGCTTCCATCTGGGGTGCAAAGGCTGCGAACGGGGTAATCGTCATTACCACCAAAAGAGGCAGAAACGGCCAGAAGTTAAGGGTAGAATACGATGGTTACTACAATTTCCAGGGTAAACCCGATCGCGATTATATTCCCAAAATGAACAGCCGTGAGTTCATCAACACGGTAAAAGAAGTGTTCCCCGAGTTTGCTCCGAACTATACCTGGAATACGGTAAAATCGTTGAGTCCGGTGGCTCCTCACCTTCAGATACTTTACGATCAACATCGCGGGGTGATCTCTGCACAGCAGGCAGAAGCGGCACTGGACAGTCTTTCCCGACTCGACAACAGAGATCAGATATCCGACCTGTTCTACCGAAATGCTGCTACAACCAACCATACCATCTCCCTTTCCGGTGGCGGTAATGTCTACAGCTTCTATGGTTCCGCAAGCTACACCGGTGTTCAAAGCAGCACGCCCGGTCAACGAAACAATACCTATAAGCTTAATCTCCGGCAGGATTTTAAATTCAATAAACGACTGCAAATGTCGCTGGTAACCGATCTCACCAACTCGGCCACCAGCTCAGGCAACCTCGGCATCGACGTTTCAGCTCCCGGTGTAAGCTTTGTGCCCTATCAGATGTTCATGAACGAAAACGGCAATGCGATCCCGGTACACATCATGGGCAACTACGCCGACTCGCTGAGGCTTGACTATGCTGCCCGTAGCCGGATTAACCTGGATTATGTTCCGCTGGATGAATTTAATCGGGCATACTCCAAAACTTCCAATCTTTCCGGAAGGGTGGTAGCCAACGCCAAGGTGAATATCGTTAAAGGTCTTCGTTTCGAAGGAACCTACGGTTACCAAACCTTTGCACGTAACAGCCGAATCGTTCGCGATCAGGAAAGTTATTTTGTAAGAAACCAGCTCGTGGGCTTTACTCAGGCGGCTAACGTGAACGTTGCACCCCGCTATTGGCTTCCCCGCGATGGTGGCATGTTAACCGTAGACAACGCCAACCAAAGAAGCTGGACCGTAAGGAACCAGCTGGTGTTTGATAAAAGTTTTGACGTACACCAATTGACTGTAATGGCGGGTCAGGAAGCGACCAGTACAACGCCCTATACGTCATCGGCTACCTATTACGGATGGGACGATCAACTGCAGGTGTCAAGACCTGTAAATATTGATACACTGATGAAGGGAATCAATGGTACGGTGCCCGGCGGAACCCGAACCTTGAGATCCAATAATGTTGGTGGTGGCGAAGGAGCCATCGCCCGCACAACATCCTACTATTCTACCCTGGGCTATATGTTCCAGCGCAAATATGCGCTGAATGCCAGCTGGAGAATAGATGAGAGTAATCTTTTCGGGCTTGCCAAGTCTGCACAGAACCGACCGGTTTACAGTATCGGTGGTAAATGGATGATGAACCGCGAAGATTTCATGTCGGCTTTTTCCGGACTTGATCGCCTGGATTTGAGACTTACCTACGGTATCGCGGGTAATGCTCCCCGTCCTGCACAGGCGGCTTCCTTCGACATTCTCGAAGCGACCAGCAATGTAAACTACGTTTCCGGTGTGGGTCTTCAGATACGGACTCCGGGTAACGACAAACTTACCTGGGAAGGAACAACCACCTACAACGCGGGGATCGACTTTGCTGTTCTTAAAGGTCGTTTAGGTGGTTCAGTCGACGGATACATCAAGAAGACGTCCGATCTCATCGGCTCGCTGATGACGGCTCCGCTGACCGGTTACGCTACCGTAATCGGAAACTTTGGCGATCTGGAAAACAAAGGTTTTGAACTTAGTATCAACTCACTGAATGTCTCGAAAAAGGATTTCAACTGGAGCTCTGTTTTCAATATCTCTTACAACAAAAACAAAATTACCAAGCTGGCCACAGAATCTACCATTACTACCGGTACCGGCATCATCAACGCCAACTTCCTCGAAGGAAAACCGGCCTATGCCGTACACCAGTTTGAATACGGGGGATTAAATGCCAACGGTGATCCGCAGATTATTCAGGCCGATGGAAATCTGCTTTCAACAGCAAATGGATCCAAGCCTGAAGACGCGCACCTGGTGGGTACATCGCAGCCTTTGTGGAGCGGCGGATTCTTTAACAATTTCCGCTACCGTGGATTCCAGCTGAACGTAAATATCAGCTTTAATCTTGGACATGTGATGTTCCGTGATTTTAACGGCGTGTGGGGTGAGCCCTTGTTCCAAAACTCCATCCATCCCGAATTTGCCAACCGCTGGAAACAACCGGGTGATGAGAAAACAACCAATATTCCCCGTTACGCCGGCAGCAGCACCATTTCCAGCAACCGGAATATTTCTTACTATACCTATTCCAACCTGAACTCGTTTAATGCATCTTATGCCAAGATCAGGGAGATCACCCTCCAGTATTCGCTGGCTCAGCATTTGGTGAGAAAGGTTGGCGCGGAAGGGCTGACTTTCCGTGCTCAGGTGTCCAATCTCATGCTTTGGAAGAAAAACAAGTACGGCATCGATCCCGAATTCCAGACACCATCGGGTTCGAGAACCATCCGTACCGGACAAGGCATGATTACGTTTGGAGCACACCTCACACTTTAATTTAAACCAGCTTAGAATTATGAGAACTTATCATAAAGGATTACTAACATTTTTGTTAATACTAATGGTTTTCCAGACTTCCTGCTCGAAGGATTTTCTTGAAATCGAAGCCAAGGGGTCTCGGATTGCAAGGACCACGCTCGACTATGAGCAACTGCTTAATGCCATCTCCCTTCAGGTGATGTACGCTCCTTCTGTTTATCTGGGTGATGAAATGGCGGCACAACAGAGCTATTGGGATGCGGCAGCCATCCGTACCCAACGTCTCTTCAAATACGAAGAAAGAATATATGACGAAAATGAACTTCCGTCTGAAACCTGGCACCTGAGTAGCTTGTACACCTTTAACAAGGTGATTAATGAGGTAATGGACTCAAGGGGAGGCTCCGAAGTGCAGAAAAGAGCTCTTAGGGCTGAAGCCATGGTAGGCCGTGCACTTTGTCATCTGTATTTTCTTACCGATTATTCCCTGCCCTACAATCCGGCAACGGCGTCGACCGATCTCGGCGTTCCTTTGCTGACTAAGGCAGATGTGACCCAGAACACATTTGAACGTGCTACGGTTCAGGCGACCTACGATTTTATCGTTAAGGATCTGACCGATGCGCTCCCCGATCTTGGACCCTTAACCCATCGTCGGAAGTTCTCCAAGCTCGCAGCAGAATTCCTGCTTGCGCGGGTCTATCTCTACATGCTGAAATTCGAGGAGGCCAAAACACATATCGACTCAGCATTTTCCGAATTAAGCAAGGCCACCATTCCCGTAGGTTTGTACGATTTCAATGTTGTACTTGATCCGGGTTCCAGTGAAACCTGGCTTCCGGATTTCGGATTCGGTCTGTCCGGTTTCCCGCTGGCGGCCGTCAACCGCGAAGTAATTTACAATCTGAGTATGATCAACTTCCAGCTGCAGCAGGCCGACGTATACGTGTTTTCTCCCGAAACCGCAGCGTTGTATGATCCGCAGGATAAACGTTTGCTTCTGTATTCAAATGAAGAATTCTTCAATCCGGCGAAAGTGCATCCTCACGGAATGAGGCGCTATTCAGCTGCCATCTTCAACGGGATCGAAGTAGGCCCCTCCGTTCCGGATATGTATCTGATGCGTGCCGAGCTTAAGGCCAGGTTAAATGACCTTTCCGGTGCGGTTACCGATCTGGAAGCACTTCGTACCAAACGAATGCCTTCAGCTGTTGCAACGGTTCCTTCCGGAATTGCATCCAATAAGGAAGATCTGGTTCGCTTTATCCTTGATGAACGAATCCGGGAATTTGCTACTTCCGGTATGCGTTGGATGGATATGCGCCGTCTTTCCGTAGATCCGGTGTACAGCAATACCGTAAAATACACCCATAAAATGTACGACGACGACGGAAACGTTGTGGCCACCTATACCCTGAAGCCGGAGCGGTTCGCCTTGAAATTTGGAGAGCGCATGCTCGCCGAAAACAAGGGCCTTGTAGAAAATAAATAAAAACGTATGAAAAAAGTAATGGCTTCCGCGGCAGCGTTCTTTCTGATTGCGGCGTCTGCACAGTCGCAGGTAACATGCCATATCACGGGAAAGGTTGCCGCGGGGCATCCGGCCGCAAGAGTGCTGATCGGATATGAAGATCAAAACAGGTATGTAACCGATACGGCGGAAATAAAAGATGGAAAATTTGAATTCCGATCTTCTGCCCAACGACCGGCTTTGGCTCAAATAACTTTGCTCGTTCCCCCTCCACCGGGGGAACGCCGGCGAAGAAGCCAGGGCGATGGCGAAGATGGCGGACTGAAAAATATGGCACTGTTTTATCTGGAAGGAATCATCCAGGTGGATTTCGATACAGCCGGTGTAGCAAAGGTTACCGGCGGTGGAAAAGAACAGGCAGCACATGAGGCTTTCATGGCCTTTGGAACGGAAAACGAGAAAAAGGGGGCGAATGCCCTTCCGTTCGAGAAAATGGTGGCGGAGTTCATTAAGAAGTATCCCGATGCCTACATGAGCCTGGACTTGATGGAAATGTTCGCTGGGGTAATCCAGCCGGATGTTTTCGAACCGATGTACACCGCACTAAGTCCAAGACTTAAGAATACCGAAAAGGCAAAATCCTGGAAGCAACAGTTGGAAATTGCCAAACAGTTTGACATCGGAAAAAAATCCATTGATTTTACCCTGAACGATGTTAATGGAAAGCCCGTATCACTGTCTTCTTTCAAAGGGAAATACCTGCTGCTTGATTTTTGGGCAAGCTGGTGCGGTCCCTGCAGGGCGGGTCATCCGGAACTGATCCGTATCTACAATCAATTCAAGGGCGAAAAATTTGAAATTCTTGCGGTTTCCCTCGACAGTCGAAAGGCGGATTGGATGAAAGCCATCGAAGAAGACAAGCTGCCCTGGCGTTTGGTTATTGATCAACCCGGATCAGCGCAGGAAGTTGCCAGGATGTATCACATCACACAGATTCCTCAAAGCCTGCTGATCGATCCCCAGGGCGTTATAGTCGGCAGAAATCTAAGCGGAAAAAGCCTCGAAAACAAATTGAGTGAATTGCTGAAATCCTCTTTATAAAGTCGTTCGGACTTAGCCATGAATTTTCCTGTCCGAAAAAACTAAAACTAAAATTATGATACTACGAAAAATTTTGCTGCTGGTGCTCATTCCCGGCTTTGTGTTTGCGCAGCGATCCGGTCAGACGAAATACAACTTCAACGATTTTTCCCTGATTGTAAACGTGGAAGATCAGGAAGCCAGGTACAATGAGATGGTTAAGGAGTCTCCGATTGACCCCGAAAAACCGTCGACTTACCAGGAGTACAGGGCGCAGCTGGCTGTTGGGTTTATTGCGAAAGGGAATTTCGAAAAATACTGGCAGTATAAAAATACTCAGCCCGCATTTAACGCACTTCAGTTTGTATACCTTACCTATGCACTGGAGAAGCTGCTCAACGAAGGTAAAAACGATAACGAACTGGTAAAGGTTACCAATAACCTGGTGGATGAATTTCAGAAGGGTACCCTGAAGGATCCCATGGGAAGAATGCACACCATTTTCGAAGTAGATGCGGTTGCGAACGCCCGGACCGGGAAAGTCGGCGCCGCCGTTGATTTCTTTGAAAAGGAGATCGCGAAGGGAAAACTGGAAACCCGTGAAATGGCTTATTTCCCGGATGCCAAATCGAACTATCTCCATCGGTTGGCGGAAGTTATGTTCCGCGCCGGAAAGGCTCAGGTAGCATTCGATACACTCACCACCGCCTTCCGTACGGCCGAATCCAATCCGTATATGGTAGCAACCTTTAAGGAGGTTTACAAAAAAGTCAAGGGATCAGAAAAAGGATTCGATAAATACCTGAATGGCCTGAAGGCTGAAGCCTATCAGAAATACTATAAGGAGGTAGAAAAACTCTATATCGCAGACGCACAGCAAACCCTTGAAGGGACGTTTTCTGGTCCCGGAACCGGAAACAAGCCGATGACCTTGTTCCGCGCGTCCAGGCCGGTTAAGGACATTACCCTCTTGGACCTTTCCGGAAAAAATGTGAATCTGGGACAGCATCAGGGAAAGGTATTGGTCATTGATTTCTGGACCACACTGTGTACGCCCTGCGTGGCTGCTTTTGCGGGCTTTGAAAAAGTGGTGGCCGATTATAAAAAGGAAGAGTTTCAATTGTATGTAATCGACCTGTTCGAAGACGAAAAGACCGTACAGTCGTTTGCCGCCAAAAAACAAATTCCGCTGGAGATACTGCGTGACGAGGAGAATGCTGCTTACAATGTTCAGGGGACGCCGACCAAGATCGTGTTTGACCCCATGGGCAATATCCGCTTCTACGGCGCGGGCTATGCGGGATCTACCGACAGGGAATATTATAAATTGAAGGCTATGGTTGAAATTATCAGAAGCCGTAATTCTTCTATCTCAAAGAAGGGATAGTCCAAAGATTAATTTGAATATATGCGTATTTTGATATTGAACACCCTGCTTCTGTGTTCGGTAGGGTCATATGCCCAACAACGGGAGTCGAACCCAAAACTGGATGAGTTGCGTAACGAAAAGAATGCCTCCGTTCTCAAACAGAAAATTAAAAAACTGGAAGAAGGGACGGTAGAGGATATGGGATTGCTAATTCAATACTATGGCAGGGATACGGCACAAAGAAATCCGGTTATCCGTAAGATGGTAAAGAAATATCCAAAAGATCCGATGGTGCAGATGCAGCGTCTTGCACTGTATTTGGATGCCGGAAGTCCGGAGAATACGGAGGCCGAACTTGAATCCTTATTGGCCCTGGTGCCCGACGGAAATTTTGATATTGACAAAACCCTGGTTGCCTGTGCCTATGCCGAAGAACCCAATATGGATAAGGTTCGGAAGCATTTAAACGCCATTGATGACCCGGTATTCAAGGTTCGCAGTATGATGCAGGTGATCGATATTATTGCCGGTTATAGCAAGGCGCAGGCGTTGCAATTTGCTGCGCAGGAATTTGCCTCTGTAAAAAAGCTGAAGGACATAACCGAACCCAGCGGGCCAATGAAGCTCGACGGCCCGTCTACCTATTATGATTATGTGAATGTGTACGGTAAATTGCTGTTCGCCAATGGACAATTTGATGAGGCGTATAAATATACTTCCGAAGCTTATGACAACATTAAGCGGAGGGATGGGGAGCTGATGGAAAACTACGCCTTCCTTTCAAGCCTGAACGGGAAATACGAAGAGGCCCTTCCAGTCCTTTCCAAGTCTGTGAAAGAAGGAAAGCTTGATCCGCGATATATTGAACAGGTAAGGAAGGGGTACGCAAAATTGAATCCCGATAAGGATGCGGATGCGTATATCGAAAGCCTTAAAAATGAGTTCAAAGGTAAAATCAGAAAGGAGGTATCCAAGCTGCTCATTGATCAGCCTGCACCGGAGTTTTATGTTACCGACGTGAATGGAAAGAAAGTTGGACTGGCGGATTTCAAGGGCAAAACAATTGTGCTTGATTTTTGGGCAACCTGGTGTGGTCCCTGCGTAGAGTCATTCCCTGCTATGCAAATGGCGGTTAACCACTTCGAAAAAGATCCGAATGTGAAGTTCCTGTTCATCCATACCTGGGAAAACAAACCCGACCCACTGACGGATGCGACAAACTTTCTGGCTAAACGGAATTACAACTTCGATCTCTACATTGATCTCCGTGATCCCGTTACCAAACGCAGTGCGGCTGCGGATGCTTTTAAAGTAAATGGAATTCCCGCAAAATTTGTGATCGATCCCAACGGTCGTATCCGTTTCAGTGTGGCCGGATTCAGCGGCAAAGCCGAAGCGGCGGTGGAGGAATTAGTCCAGATGGTAGAAATTGCCCGTCAGGGATCTTATGAGGTTGAATAAAATTGTTATGAAAAGAGGATTGTTGCTAACAATATTGGCTATCTCCTTTCTGTTTGTTACGGCACAGAACCGGTATCCGGTTTCCTGGAAGGTTACTACGGAAAGGATTGGAGAATCGACGTATAGGGTTAATATGCACGCTACGGTGGATTCACCCTACCATATTTATCCCCAGAATTCCGTAGGTGGAATGGGCATGCCCACCAAATTTACGTTCGCGGAAAGTGATGGGATGGAGTTGGTGGGGGAAACGGAAGAGAAGGGAGAGGTGCCCGGAGAAGAAGCGTACTATTCCAAAGGTGTAACCTTTTCTCAGGTCGTTAAGCTGTTGTCTTCCAACGAAGCCGCCCTCCGGGTAAAAATCCGGTTTATGGCCTGTACGAACGAAATGTGCCTTGCGCCGGCTTCAAAAGAACTTGAAGTTAAAATAGGCGGCAGTTCAACCTCCGAACAAGAGGTTGAAAGGAACGAAGAAAGCTGCGATACCTTCAAACCCGCCCTGCAGTATCAGCCCTTTTCTATGGTTGACCTGGATGGAAAAACGGTTTCTGTCGATGAAATCATCCGCAAGGCGAAATACACCTATGTTGATTTCTGGGCCAGCTGGTGTGCTCCCTGTCGTGTACAGCTGCGGGCGTTACGCTCTATCTACCGGCAGAACAAGGAGCGCGGACTTGCCGTAATCGGCGTTTCGCTGGATACCGATTCCAGAAACTGGAGAAAAGCCGTTACCGATGATGGTTATGACTGGACCAATATCTCTGATCTCCAGGGATTTGAGTCGCCCATCATCAAGAAATACGGCATCACGGCCATCCCCCGCAATTTCCTGGTAGACAGTAACGGAAAGGTTGTGGCTGTTGACCTCCATGGTAAAGAGCTTGAAGCAAAACTCAAGGAATTGTTTGCCGAATAATTCATACCCCTGGCGCGTTTAACGAGACCCGGTTCATTGTTAATGAATCGGGTCCCTTTTTTTTTCCGGTTGCTGCCGACTATTGAACCTATTTCCCATCATTACATTGTGAAGACCGCTTATCCGGAATTGAGGAATAAATAACCGATATACCTGTTTGCGACCGGAAATTCCGCGTCTTTATTCTGTAAAGGGCCTTTGCACAACAAAGCGCCGATTTTTCGAACGATAGTCAAAAAAACAAAAAAATGATTTCAAGAAAAATTCTGAATGTGGGGAAGGCGATGCTTTCATTTCTCCTTCTGGTTGCTCCAGGCCTGAATACCCAGGCGCAGGGCAAACCAACTTTAACAATCGGCGACAAAGTGCCGGAACTGAAATACGGGCAGTGGTTGAAGGGAGAACCGGTTACCTCTTATGAAAAAGGACGTCTTTATATATTTGAGTTCTGGGCTACCTGGTGCGGGCCCTGTATCGCTTCCATGCCCCACCTGTCCGAATTTGCCAAAGAGCATAAAGACAAGGTTTCTGTAATTGCCGTTAATATCTGGGAAAAAACCGGCGACAAACCCTATGAAAGTTCCTGGCCGAAGGTTACGCGCTTTGTTGAGCAAATGGGCGATAAGATGGGGTTTGCCGTGATGACCGATAGCAAGGACGAATTTATGAGCCATCAGTGGATGAAGGCGGCCGGCCAGAGTGGAATTCCCTGTTCTTTTATGGTGAAGGATGGAATTATCCAATGGATCGGGCATCCAATTAAGCTTGATTCCATTGTTAAAGTGGTGTCGGACGAAAAGTACGATGTTATGGCTGCCCGTGAGGCAGCCATTAAAAGATCCGAGAACGTGGATCCCAATATGGAGTCTTTCTCCAGGATTTTCAAAGCTTATGAGGATGCCGTTGCGGCAAAACAATACAAATATGCCCTTCAAATACTTGACTCGGGAATGACGGTAAACGAAAACTTCAATGGTACTTTCGGTTTCTTCAAGTTCCAATTGCTACTCGACCATTTCAAAGAGAGAAAGGCGTTGGCCTACGCTAAGAAATGGCAGAAGTCCAGGCCCGGATATGTTGGTTCCACCGGGGCTGTGATCGTTAATAAGCCAGGCCTTTCAAAAGCGACCTATAAATATGGGATTGAACTGGTGCAGTCGTTGCTGGAAAACCCCAACATGCCCCCATCTTCAGTCTATGAAATGATGGCTAAGGGCTACGCAAATATGAAGGACTACAAATCTGCCGTGGAGTACCAGGAAAAGACCGTCTCTTCGGCAAGAGAAGCGCTTAAGGAGGGTAAGTTTGCCGGATTTATTCTGCCGGATAAGGTTACGGAATTTGAAACAGTTTTAGATGAGTATAAGAAGAAGCTGAAAAAATAGCGCAATTACAAACGCAGGAATGCCGTCCGGGTGCACGTAAACCTTTTTTCTGCACCCGGACGGTTTCGTGTTTGTATGATTTGAACCGTGCAGTTTTTTCGGGATACGTGCAGGATTTTTTATGTTTGGAAACTAATTGCTTAAACGACTATTCTTGAGGCCGGATGCATCATACAACGAGAAGGAGCTGATACTTCGCACTTCCGAAGGCGACGAGCGGGCATTCAACGGGCTGTTCCGGACATTCCGAAACGATGTATACTATCATGCGCTGAGTTATACCAAATCGGCTGTGGTGGCCGAAGACCTGGTGATCGAAATTTTTACGAAGGTTTGGCAAAACCGGCACAATTTAAGGGATGTGAGGGATTTCCGAAGCTTTCTTTTTATTCTTTCCCGAAACCGGATTATTTCCGAAATGCGGAAGCGGATAGACTACGAATTGGCGGAAACGGAGAATATAGCTCTGGCAGATCTGGCCCCGAGTCCCGAATCCAGGCTTGAAGCAAAGGAGCTGGAAAAATTGCTTGAAGAAGGCATTTCCCGTCTTCCCCCTCAACAGCGAACTGCATTTACGCTGAGCCGTAAGGAGGGTAAAACATACGATGAAATTGCGGAAATCATGGGCTTAAGCAAACGGACCGTTAATTTTCATATTGTTCAGGCATTAAACTCCCTGCGTACTTTCTTCCGTTCCGCAATGGCGTTGATTCTTTCGATATTCTTTTCTCTATAAATTTTTGCAGCACCCTGTTTGAAGCTCTTTTCCCTGCGTCTTTATAGAAGGCATCTCTCCGGGGGCTGCATGCAACCGTTGAAAATATGAAACAAGAACTGAAAGCTCTGCTTGAAAAGTATATTGCAGGAGAACTGACTCCCGCTGAGCGGCGGTCGCTCCGGGATAGGTTTGAGGATCCTGCGAGCAGACTCCTCATGGAGGAACTGTTGAAGGAGAGCTATTTTTCAGGCGAGTATGCCCTGCCTGAAGATGAAGCACTCGGCAGAAGATTGGATCAGCTTATGGCTGAAAACATGCGGCCTTCTTCTAATCCGGTCATTCGCAGGGGGCATTTCAGTCGTCGCTGGATATGGGCCGCCGCAGCCGTCCTTCTGGCCATCGGAACATCCATGTATTTTTTACTGAGTGCTCCGCAGGGGCGTCCAATGCCAACCGTAGCTGAGGCTCCGGTAATAGAACCGGGCAGGCAGGGGGCCGTGCTTACACTGGCCGACGGATCCCAGATCTTGTTGGACACGATAGAGAATGGCGTTATACAGCTGCAGGGTGGTGGCGTCGCAAAAATATCCAACGGAACCCTGTTGTACGACGGGGCTGGTCACGACGAGCTTTTTAATACTATGAGTACACCCAAGGGAAGACAGTTTCAGGTTGTACTTCCGGACGGCACCAAAGTGTGGTTGAACGCTGCCAGCAGTATCCGTTATCCTACTGTTTTCAAAGGGCGCGAACGTATGGTGGAACTTACGGGCGAAGCTTATTTCGAGGTAGCCCAAAACACCAATCAACCCTTTATGTTGAATGTCGCAAACAGGGCGTTTGTCGAAGTGTTGGGAACCGAGTTCAACGTGAATGCCTATGAAAACGAATCCAGCGTCAATACGACATTGATTAATGGGGCTGTACGGGTTATTGCCGGAGCACGGGACGAACGCCGGAACAAGTCCATTTTACTTAAGCCCGGCCATCAGGCAATGGTGATGAACAATGAGGATGGGGGGCGATTAATTGTTGATGAAAAGGCGGATTTGGGTAAGGCTCTGGCCTGGAAAAACGGACTTTTCTATTTTGAAAATTCAACCCTTCGCGAAATCATGCGCCAGATTGAGCGGTGGTACGATATTGAAGTGGTATTCGAAAGTGGGGTGAGCAATCCGGTGTTTGCCGGAGAAATGACCCGTGATCTTCCACTAAGCGGTGTGTTGATAGCTTTGGAAAGATCCAATATCCACTATCGTATGGAAGGGAAAAAACTGATAATATTCCCATAAAGCGCTGAAAAAGATAACGCATGAGAATACTTTAAGAATTCAACCGTCAGAAAAGAAAGCCGCCACGGTCTTCGCCCCGTGACGGCAAAAGATTTAGTTGACAAACGGTCGCCAAACCAATTTTACAACCAAACCAATTGCAATTTATGCAAAAAACTGCTTTTGGTTCCCCGTTATTTAAACGAAACAGGGGGAACCTTACCCAAATTTTGCGGGTTATGAGATTGACTGTTGTTTTATTGACGCTCGCGTTCGTTCAGGTGCATGGTCGTGGCGTTGCGCAGAAAGTCACGCTTTCGGGCAACGAACTCACCCTAAAGGAGGTGTTCAGTGAGATTAAAAGACAAACTGGCTTTGTCCTGTTTTACAAGAAAACTTTTGTGGACGAAGCTGAGAAGGTAAACGTCCGCGCCAGCGAAATGCCCCTGGAAAATTTTCTTCAGGTGGTGCTGAAGGATCGTCCCATCGATTTTACCATCCAGGGAAAGACCATCATTCTGTCTCCGAAGCCCGGAAAGGGAAAGTCGCTTCGTGATGATATTCAGGCTGTTCCCCTGGCGGATTCGGTAACAGTGGTGGTTACCGATTCGGCCGGAAACGCTCTTCCCGGGGCTTATATAACCGTCCGGAACAAGCCTGTATCCGCTATTGCAGATGCGTCGGGTCGGGCAACCATTGCTGCGCAAAGAGGCGATGTAATTGTTGTCTCCTTCGTTGGACTTCAGACTCAGGAGGTTCGTATTGTTTCCGGTGTCTCCGGAATACGAGTAAAACTCGAGCCGGTAATGACTGAACTGGAAACCGTTGCCATTACCGTTAACACCGGTTTTCAAAGTCTGAACCGTGAGCGTGCAACCGGCTCCTTTGGCACTGTCGACAGGGAACAATTGGAAAAACCCTCTACCAATATCGGTCAACGCCTGATCGGACAGATTTCCGGTATGCAGGCCCGGCTCGATGTGAATGGGAATCCCACTTTCGAGATTCGTGGATTAACGTCACTGAATACGACCGTGGCCTCACCGCTTATCGTACTGGACGGCTTTCCTATCGAAGGCGATTTTAACAGTATCAATCCCAATATTGTTGAAAGTGTCACTGTACTGAAGGACGCCGCAGCCGCCTCAATCTGGGGCGCCCGATCCGCAAATGGTGTTATTGTTGTTACGACAAAAAACGCCAAAAGAGGTGTACCCCTAAAAGTAGAAGCTTCTGCATTCACCCGTACGGGAGCCAAGTTCGTTCTCGACTACGTAAACCCGCTCGCTTCTTCCGCCGAAACGGTAGAATACGAGAAGCGTGCCTACCCGGGTTGGTACATCATCAGTAACTCCGGTACCATTGCCGATGTAACCACATCTGTTTCCAAAGCGTCTCAAGCCATGCTGGAACATGGATTGGGATGGATCACCCTCGAAGAACGTGATGCCATTCTGGAAAATCTGAAAAATATCAGCAATAAGAAGCAGATTAAGGATTATCTGCTGGCCAGTCCGGTAACCAATCAGGTTAACCTCAACCTACTGGGCTCAACCGGAAGAATGACTAATTCTTTATCGCTACTTTATGAAACAAACCAGTCGAATTTCAAGGAAACCAACGACAAACGCTACATGATTAACTATAAATCTGTGGCCAATATCACCCGTTTCCTGGACCTGACGGCCGGCGCCATGATTCAATACGTTGATGCGAAGAATAGCGGGGTAACACTTACGGATATCCAGAACTATTCTCCCTATGATATGCTGATCAATTCCGACGGCTCATACGGCGATATGGAACCCTACTACACTCCGTCGCTTAAACGCTACGTCCCGATGGAACGTTTCCCATATGCCGATTGGACTTCCAATCCGCTTGTAGATATCCATAACCGTGATATCCGATCCAAGCAACTCAATGCCCGTGTGCAGGGAGGAGTCTCATTCAAGCTACTTCCGGGGCTTTCCTTTGAAAGCAAGGGCCAGTATGAGCTGTTCAATACCTTGAACAGAAACCTGTACAACGAAAATACCTACTACGTTAGAAATTTGATCAATACTTCGAGTACCTGGATTAACCGTAACGATCCTACAAGTCAGATCATTCCCAACCTGCCCAAGGGAAGTATTCTGCTACAGAGCCGATCCAAGAGAGAATCCTACACCGTTCGTACCCAGGTTAACTTCAATCGTAATTTTGGTAGAGATCACGAATTGAATGCTGTTGCAGGTACTGAACTGATCCGAACTCAGGCGGAAACGATCACCAATCCCACCGCATATGGTTACAACGATAAAACACTTGTGGTATCTCCTTTCCCCAATGGTCCGGGAAATACACCTTCAACCACTCCCGCAGGAGCGACAAGTATTCGGCTCCCGAATTGGTTGGGTGGTACAACCGGTGCAGGACAAACTTTTTCCTATATCAATACCATTTCTGGATACCGTATTGAGAAGTTCTTCTCCTATTTCGGGAACGCGGCCTATACCTTCCGTAAAACATACACCCTGTCCGGTAGCATCCGCAACGATGCTTCGAACATGATTTCCGAAGATCCCAAATACCGTTACGCACCGTTTTGGTCGGTGGGTGGAGCATGGCAGGTTAGCCAGGAAGACTTCTTCCAGTCTAAATTCATCGACCGTCTGGGAGTACGCCTGACCTACGGATATAACGGAAATGTGGACAGAACAACATCCTTCATCCCCCTGATATCAATGACCGGTGTTGATCCTTTCTCCAATTTCACCACGGCTCAGATCAGCAGCTATGGTAACCCCACCCTTCGCTGGGAAAGAACAGGAACCTGGAACCTTGGAGTAGATTATGCAATGTTCAATAATAAGTTGTTCGGTAGTGTAAACCTCTATAACAAAAAGAGTATTGATCTTTTGGCGGATATCGCTGTTACGAGCACCTACGGACCAACCAGCGTAAAGATCAACAATGCCGAAATGTCCAACCGAGGTGTTGAACTGGAAGTTGGAACGCTTTTGCCGATCAAATCCCCCAAAATCACCTGGCAGGGAAATCTGAACTTCTCATACAACAAAAACAGGATCGACAAACTGTTTATCATCAACCATGTTGCTCCGCTGATGTCGAGAGGCGGAACCTACGCCTATGTAGAAGGCGGGAATGCCAACGATATCTGGACCTATGAGTATGCTGGTATTGAAAACAATCAGCCTACATTTTATGGCCCGGTAGATGAGAACGGTAATAAGAGCCGCTACATGTTTGCTGCTTACCCTCCGGGCGATGCCAAAGCGTTCATGGTTAACAAGGGTACATCCGTGGCTCCCTATACCCTAGGCTTTAGCAATAGCTTTAGGGTTCATGATTTCAATCTCTCTTTTATCCTTACCGGCAAATTTGGACATAAGTTTCGCAGAAAGAGTTTCAACTACATCTATCCCGGTATCGGAAAAACCCTGCCCAACTCTCGTTTGAGTGAAGCTATGAATGCCGATCCGGAGAAAATGATTCCACTGCCTCTGAACGAAATCGAGCCCAACTACATCAGCTGGATCAACTTTGCCAACTACATGGATTACCTGATCGTTTCGGCAAACCATGTCAGAATGCAGGAAGCCATGTTAACCTGGAATCTGAAACAACGTTGGTTATCTCGGATCGATGTATCCAGAGCACAGGTATTCGTGCAGGGTAACGATCTGTTCACCTGGTATTCGAACAAATGGAAGGAAGATCCGGAATATCCGATGGGTACTATGAACCCCCGTCCCAAATTTACTTTCGGATTCAGGATTGAACTCTAAAAAATTGAAGTATGCTGAAAAAATCTAAAATATATTCATTGATTATAGCAGGCGCCTTTGCAATAGGGGCGTCATCCTGCAACAAGTTTCTGGAAGAACTGCCTTCTAAAAGTGCTGCTATTCCTATCGAGGATGTGGCACAGATTGAAGCCATGCTCGACCGTTATGCATCCTTTTACGGAGAAATAAACCGGGGAGCCGCCTTCGGTACCGATGACCACGGCCTGCCCATGGCGTTGTACCAGGCTCAGCCGCTTTTTCTGGCGCCGTTCTATTCCTTGCAATACATCCTTTGGGATACCGATGATCTGCCGGCCAACACCAACGATGCCTTTTGGTCGACCGAATACCAAAAGGTCTTTATCGCCAATATGGCGATAAAATACCTCAACGAAAATTCCATTGGCGCTACTGCGGAACAGAAAAAGACCCTGCTTGCTGATGCGCATCTCATCCGGGCATACAGCTTTTTTCAACTGGCCCAGCAGTACTGCCTTCCCTATTCGGAAGCCACCAAAAACGAATTGGGCATTCCTCTTCGCCTGACGACGAGTTTCGAGGAGTCTGTGGCACGTGCAACTCTCGAACAAACCTATCAACAGATCGAGGCAGACCTTCAGGAGGCATTGAAAACCCAGCAGGCCCTGGTGATGGACAACGGTCGTCTCCGTAGCTGGAGAGCCAATATTGCCGGCGCCAATGGATTTGCGGCACGGTACTACCTTGCACTGGGCGATTATACGAAGGCGCTGAACCACGCCAATACCGCACTTCAACACCACAGTACACTGGTGGACTACAACAACAGTTCCGAAATGTTCTACGGCGCCGATCAGGTGGTAACGATCGATATCGGAACGCCCCAGCAACAGAATTTTACGGTTATGTTTCCGTTTACCTATTCGGCAAATGTGGGTACCATGCTCGACTGGAAGGAGAATATGTATTTCCGAACTTTGAATAATCCGGATATCCGATGGTTTATTCCGAGCGATGAACTGCTTGCCCTTTATGATAAGGACCACGATCTGCGCTACGAATATCATATTGTTGAGGGCTATTCCTTTGCACGCGCCGGGGTAAACAAGTCGGAATACAATATGCCCGGTTACGTGTTTTTCCTGAACGACCAGATTCTTTCCGGACCCACTACTGCCGAGATGCTCTTGATCAAGGCAGAATGTTTGGCCCGCGATAACAAGGTGGCCGAAGCACTGACAGCTGTTAACACGTTGAGGGCGGCTCGGATGAAACCCGGTTCCTGGGTTAATCTGACCGCGGCGAACAAGGAAGAAGCCCTTGTCAAAATTCTCGACGAGAGAAGAAGAGAACTTCCCTTCACCCACAGATGGTATGATGTCAGAAGGTATAATACCAACGACGATCCCTCCGATGATGTTAATCAAATGAGCAAGACCTTTTTTCCCTACAATGCTTCGGCGATTCTGGGGAATGAGCCCATGAAAACCTATACGTTGACCAAAGGCTCACGTCGTTTTGCACAGCCGATTCCCAATGCGGAAATTCAGAGCAGCATGGGCGTGATCCAGCAGAATACGTATTGATTCTTCTGCTCCCAAAATAACAACAACAACGCCGCACTTTCCGGCGTTGTTGTTAAAAGGTATTGAGTCAAAATATACCGATCGGTATATTTTGACTCAATATCAAATAGCCTCAGCAAAGTCGTACCTGTCTGTCTTTGCTGATCCGTACAAAAATAACAGCCATGAAAAAAACAAATTTTCTTTGCGCGTTTCTTTTCGGAATTCTGTTTCTCGGAAGTTCAACGAAATCCATTTCGCAATTTAACAATCAGCCCACACTTTTCATCGACGATCCAGCGCCGGCAGTTAAAGTGCAGCAATGGCTGCGCGGCGATTCAATATCAGCCTTCAGGAAGGGAGAAGTGTATGTAATCGACTTCTGGGCAACCTGGTGCGGAGGATGCATCCTGTCCTTCCCTCATATCAGCGGTGTCGCCGAAAAGTATAAAGGTAAAGTACGCTTTATTTCCATCGATAGTTATGAAGAGATTGGTGAGAATAAGGGCAAGGATCCGGTTGCTATGGTTAAGGAATTTCTTAAAACACCTCAGGGACAAAAGTTAACCATTGATGTAGCCGTAGACGGCCCCGCAAAAGGCATGTATAACGCTTGGGTAAAACCACTGCGGCGTCAGGGATTTCCGACCACTTTCGTAATTGATCAGGAAGGAAAAATTGCGTGGATCGATGTGAATCTGGATCATCTCGACTGGGTTCTGGCTCAGGTGTTGGCAGGTAAATGGGATCGAAAAAAAGCTGCTGAGGTGATGAAGATGAAGGATGCAATGGAAGATAAATTATTTGCCCTTCTTGGGAAACAGGGGCGCGATCTTTCTGTAGTAAAACCTGAATTAAAAAATGAATATGAGAGTTTGTTGGCTGATTGCATGGCCTTCGAGAAAAAATTTCCGGATCGGAAAGATGTTTCGGCATTTTATAAGGTAATTGCGCTTACTCTGCTGGATAAATCAAAAGTTCCTTCTGTTCTTGATGAAATGGCTGTAAATCCGTTGTCCCGCTATATTAACCTCGCTGATGCGGCTGGATTAACTTTAATGAGAAACGATCTCACGAAGGCCGATTATTTTGCCGTCGCCAAGGTAAAAGAACGCTGTCTTTTGAACGAATACCCTGTTCCCGGTAGAGACGGGGAATCTATAGAGGCTTACAAATCCCTTGCGGACGTATATCAGAACGCCGGAGATTTGGCAAATGCGAAGCGGGCGATGAAAAGAGCTATAGAATTTGCCAAAATGGAAAATGCATCGGCGGAAACAATTGCTGATCTCTAGGCCAAACTAAAGGAGTTGTTTGCCGAATAATTAGTGCTTGTGCGTCTAACGTTGCCCAGTTCATCGGGTATGTTTAAAGATACGAGGTATCAGCATCTCCAAAAAACGCGCAACCGTTTGCGGCTCTTTCTCTTCAACGCATCGTGTATATTTATCAGACCGATTTAAATGATCAGGCATTAAAAACGATTCTGCACGATGAAATTGAGAACCATTCTAACTGTTATCGGGTTGTTTGCCGTATTCTCTGTTCAGGCACAAACCCAGGTACCCGTATTTACTTCCGGCGAAGATGGATACAAAACTTACCGCATTCCCGCCATCGTTCGCTTAAAAAACAACGACCTGCTTGCGTTTTGTGAGGGTAGGGTTAACGGCGCTGGCGATTTCGGCGATGTGGATATCGTGATGAAACGCAGCACCGACAACGGAAAAACCTGGGGCACACTCCAGCTGCTCGTTAACTACGGAACTCTTCAGGCCGGTAATCCGGCACCTGTTGTTGACCTTGCCGATAAAGCTTATCCGAACGGAAGAATATTTCTGTTCTACAATACCGGCTACGTACATGAGGGCGAAGTGCGGAAGGGGAAGGGACTGCGTGAGGTTTGGTACATCAGCTCTACCGACGGCGGTAATTCCTGGAGCGATCCGGTAAACATCACTACACAGGTACACCGTCCCAAACGTCCGGATCTGAATCCAACCTATAATTTCCCGGAAGACTGGCGCAGCTATGCGAATACCCCCGGTCACGCCATGCAATTCGAAAAGGGGAAATACAGAGGCCGGATATTCGTTGCGGCCAACTACTCTGCCGGTGGACCGCACCGCGATTTCTCCGACTATATGGCCATGGGCTTTTATTCCGATGACCATGGCCAAACCTTCCATATCGCCAACGATATCAACATCCCCGGAAGCAATGAGTCCACGGCAGCGGAACTTTCCGGCAACCGACTGATGTTGAATTCCAGAAACCAGAAAGGCGATATCCGTGCAAGAATTGTTTCCATCAGCAAGGATGGGGGCGCAAGTTGGGATACGGTTTATTTCGATAATAACCTTCCCGACCCGGTGAACGAAGGCGCCATTCTTACGATCAGGCACGGAAGGAAAAATACCCTGGCCTTCTGCAATGCCGCCGATACCCACAAACGAAACAACCTGACCCTGCGCATCAGCAAAGATGATGGAATGACCTGGACCAAAAATATCCTCATCGATAAGAACGATGGAAAAGGCGACTATACCGCATATTCCGACCTCGTCAAAATCTCCAAAAACAAAATCGGCGTTCTTTACGAAAGAAATAATTACCGGGAGATTTTGTTTTCGATTATTGATTGGCGTAAGTAAGGAGGAATTGATGCACGGAGCAGGAGCTCCGCGCGAGAGAAGGAGGTTGGGGCGCTATTGATAATACACGAAGCAGGGGCTGGCGCAAATTCCCAAGCACCGTTTGATTCCTGCGCTGTCGCGGAGCTCTGCTCCGTGACTTTATTTAACCAGCAGCCCCCCTCGATCAAGGTCGGTTCCGTCGCACTATTCAACGTAGTGTCTGCTATTGGGCTGGTAACGCACGGA
>Ga0207415_1000070_pt1 | contig 118687 bp, 104 predicted proteins | sample Passage237A_FD_187369 | JGI IMG/M metagenome (GOLD analysis project Ga0207415, IMG submission 187369) | Cellulose adapted compost microbial communities from Newby Island Compost Facility, Milpitas, CA, USA - Passage2 37A (SPAdes) (version 3) ... | reverse complement strand
ATCTCCATGGGCCATGCCCGTGCACTGGTAAATGTGGATACGGTCGACCGTCAACTCTATATCTTTAACGAAATCCGGAATAAAGGACTTTCTGTTCGTCAGACAGAAGATCTGGTACGCCGCATGTTTAAGGAAGGAGAAAAAGAAGCTCCGGCCAAGAGCGCGGCTAAAGCCAGCCTCCCTCCCGCATTCAAAAAAATTGAAGACACACTGGCGTCTCATTTCAGTACCAAGGTCAAACTCCAACACAACAAAAAAGGTCATGGAGCCATTACCCTGGAATACTATTCCATTCAGGAGCTCAACAAGCTCCTGGAGCAAATGAATGTTACGGTAAACTGATCTTCGTAGAATAGATGAAATATTTCTTCAGCTGCATCCTTCTGTTTTGCCTCCCTTTCCTGACTATGGCGCAGGTTGAGGAAGACTCAACAGACTGGAAAGTTGCGCCTCCCCCGAAAATTGCTGCACAGCCTGCCCAACCGGACACCCTCCGGCCGGAGGATGCAGACAGCTCCGTTCACCTCGAACGGAAGTGGGTGCCTATTCCGCGCAAAGCCACCATTCGGTCGGCCATTGTACCGGGATGGGGTCAGGCCTATAACCGCAGCTACTGGAAAATTCCCATTGTCTACGCAGCCCTCGGTACCACCGCGTACGTATTTACCGACAACCTGAAAACCTATCGCGACCTAAAGAAAGCCTATGCCAACCGGCTCGACGGCGATCCCAACAACGACGATCAGATTCCAGACTACCTCAGCATTCTTCCGAACGAATCCATCCGCTATAACCGCGACCAGTTCAGAAGATATATCGACTACTCCGTGCTGTTCTTCCTTTTTTTCTGGGGATTGAACGTAGTTGATGCCACGGTTGATGCCCATCTCCAGGGCTTCGATGTCAGCCGCGACCTCAGCCTTCAGGTTCGTCCGGGATTCAGTCCGGTAGCCAATACCACCGGCCTCAGCCTGGTGCTGAAAATCGGTAAAAATCCCCCTAAAAACGTATTTTCGCTGCGTTAATTAATCAACAGAAGGAAACACCAACCAATATGAAAATTGCGCTGATCGGGTATGGCAAAATGGGACAGGCCATCGAAGCCATCGCTGTCGAAAAAGGACATGAAATCGTTTTGAAAATATCGATCGATAATGTGGAAGACAATACGGCCGAAAATCTTCGAAAGGCAGATGTGGCCATCGAGTTCACCGGTCCGGAAAGCGCTTATGAAAATATTGTGAAATGCCTCGAAGCCGGCGTTCCGGTTGTATCCGGTTCCACCGGCTGGCTCGACAAATACGAAGAAGTGCTGGCCCTCTGCCGTCGGAAAAACGGAGCTTTCCTTTATGCCAGCAATTTCTCCATCGGCGTAAACCTCTTCTTTGAGCTGAACAAAAGACTGGCCGAACTGATGGCACCGCACTCCGGCTACGATGTGGAAATGACGGAAATTCACCACACACAGAAGAAAGATGCGCCCAGCGGAACCGCCATCACACTGGCCGAGCAGATCCTGGAAAAACTTCCCCGCAAGCAACAATGGGTGAACAATCCCTCGACAAACGCCGGCGATCTGGTGATCCTCAGCGAAAGGGTTGATCCTGCACCGGGAACACATAAAATTAAATACAGTTCCCCCATCGACGATATCGAAATCATCCATACGGCGCATAACAGAACCGGGTTTGCCTCCGGCGCCGTGCTCGCTGCCGAATTCCTGAAAGGTCGCAAGGGTGTTTACGGAATGAAGGAAGTACTGGGGCTTTAGGTTATCTTTGTATATTTAGTCAAAGTCAGCGTATGATCAGCAAGAAAACGCAGTATGCCTTTCAGGCTTTAATGTATTTGGCACAACAGGAAGCTGGAGAACCGGTATTGATTGCAGAGATTTCGAAGAAAAAGAAGATTCCGCTGAAGTTCCTGGAAAATATCCTTCTGGAACTGAAAAAAGCAGATATTCTGGACAGTAAAAAAGGCAAAGGCGGGGGCTACTATTTTAAAATGTCGCCCAAAAACGTGGAGCTTGCCCGGATTATCCGTCTGCTCGACGGGCCCATAGCCCTCCTCCCCTGCGTCAGCCTCAATTTTTACGAACGCTGCAAAAACTGCGATGAAAAAAGCTGCGGCCTCCATGACGTAATGGCATCCGTTCGGGACGCCACCCTCCGAATCCTGGAAAAGAAAACCGTAGCCGATATCGCCAAAGAATAATTATGCTCGAAACACACGAAATCATTGTCCGCGGAAAGGTTCAGGGAGTTTATTACCGCGCAACGGCCAACAGGATCGCACGCGAACTGGGCATCACCGGCACCGCCCGCAACATGCCCGACGGCACGGTTCTGCTCATCGCCACCGGAACCCCGGAACGGCTGCAGCAGTTCCGCGACTGGTGCTGGGAAGGATCGGAAAATGCCGTGGTTACCAGTGTGGAAGCCAAACTGATCCCCCTTCAGGAATTCGAAGATTTCCGGACGGTCCGATAAAACGTATTTTCTACAAAAAAGGCTGTCTGCGATAGACAGCCTTTTTTCGTTTATACATCAACGTTATTTTCCTCCGATATTGTCGAGCATATCCTTGGTCATTTTTGCCAGATCGTACTCGGGTTTCCATCCCCAGTCCGCACGGGCAATCGAGTCATCAATACTTTGCGGCCAGCTGTCGGCAATCTGTTGACGGTAGTCGGGCTCATAGTGAATTTCAAATTCCGGTATATGCTTTTTGATTTCCGCAGCAATCTCTGCCGGTGAAAAACTCATGCCGGAAAGGTTGTAGGAGGTGCGGATGGAGATCTTCTCCGCCGGTGCTTCCATCAATTCAATGGTGGCGCGGATGGCGTCGGGCATATACATCATCGGCAGATAAGTATCTTCTTTCAGGAAGGACACATATTTTTTCTCTTCGACGGCGTCGTGGAATATTTCCACGGCATAATCGGTCGTTCCACCGCCGGGAGCCGACTTATAGCTGATCAGTCCCGGGTAACGGATACTGCGTACATCCACACCGTAACGCTGATGGTAATAGTTGCACCAGAATTCACCGGCAAATTTGCTGATGCCGTACACGGTAGTCGGTTCAATAACGGTACGCTGCGGACAGTTGGCACGGGGCGAAGTGGGGCCGAAAACAGCGATACTGCTGGGCCAGTACACTTTCTTCAGTTTCTCCTCCTTGGCGATATCCAAAAGGTTAAGAAGGCTTTGCATGTTCAGCGACCATGCGAGATTAGGATTCTTTTCACCGGTTGCCGAAAGGATGGCAGCCAGCAGATAAACCTGGGTAATGTTGTGGCGGATAACCAACACGTGGAGCATTTCCTTGTTCATGGCATCGAGCTGAACATAGGGGCCGGTTCCATGGAGCAGCGGATTTTCTTCACGAAGATCGGATGCAATTACGTTGGCCCCTCCGTAGATTTTACGCAGTGCCAGGGTCAGTTCAACGCCGATCTGACCACATGCACCGATAATCAGAATCTTATCTTTTATCATTTCGTTTTTTTTCAGTGCACAAACGTAAGGAATCTTTGGCTGCCCCTGTCAAATTTGGCGAATTGACGCAAAGGTTTGCATTCGTAAAAGGTTGCGGCGGATTACCTACCTTTGCCCCATGGAAAAGATAAAGTCGTTGTTTAAAGGCCAGGACTATGATCCTCAGCAGTTCTTTCTGATTGCTGGCCCCTGCGTTATTGAAAACGAATCACTCCTTATGGAAGTTGCCGGGGCTGTTTCGGAAATCTGCCGTCAGCTGGGCATTCCCTATATTTTCAAATCCTCCTACCGTAAGGCAAACCGTACGAGTGCCAACTCCTTTACCGGGCTGGGCGATGAAAATGGTTTATCACTGCTTAAAAAAACCGGCGAACACTATAAACTTCCGACCATTACCGACATTCATTCTGCGCCCGAAGCGGCTATGGCTGCGGCTTATGCGGATGTTCTGCAGATCCCGGCTTTTCTGTGCCGCCAAACCGATCTGCTGATCGCCGCCGCAGAAACCGAAAAAGTGATCAACGTCAAGAAAGGCCAATTCCTCAGCGGTGCCTCCATGAAGTTTGCGGTGGAAAAAATCCATAAGGCCGGCAACGATCAGATCATGCTCACCGAAAGGGGAACCACATTCGGCTATCAGGATCTGGTGGTCGACTACCGCAATATTCCCATCATGAAAGAATTCGGCACACCCGTGGTCATGGACTGTACCCATGCGCTTCAGCAGCCCAACCAGGTTTCCGGAGTAACGGGAGGCAATCCGCAGATGATCGGAACCATTGCCAGGGCGGCGATTGCCGCAGGTGCCGACGGACTGTTTATCGAAACCCATCCCGAACCGGCCAAAGCCCTTTCCGACGGTGCCAACATGCTGCAGCTCGACAAACTCGAAGCGTTGCTGAAAGATCTTGTTCGGTTACGCAAGGCTGTTATATAGTTTCTGATAAAAAATTTTGAAGCCGTCCGGATATCCGCGACGGCTTTTGTATTTAAGCCGGGTTCTCATCGTGCAGGCGGCAGCGAAAGGTTTTTGTTCGTTTAGGCGGCGATGCCGGAAACCTCCGGTAAAGACGGCATAAAAAAGGCCGTCGCGGATGATCCGGACGGCCTGGGTTTAGGGGTTGGGTATATTTTAGATTTTTACAAATCGGATTGGTGCTGTTCCTGCATCGGTACGGAAGAAATAAATACCGGGGCGAAGATTGGAAACATCCCAGGTCATACGAACCGGAGATTTTTCGGAAGGTAGTTTACGCACTTCAATCAAGTTACCGTTGGCTCCATACAGGCTCACCTGCGAAGCTCCGCGCTCATCGATGATCAGCGTCAACAATCCGGATCGAACAGGATTCGGGAAAACCGTCGTTTCCGTACCCATATTAACGGTTACAATGCGCGTATAATGACGCTGGCCATCGATATCAACCTGACAGAGACGGTAATAGTTGATACCGGAAGCCGGAGTGTAATCGATAAAGCTGTAATTATTGGCCTGTGACGTGCTGCCGTTTCCTTTCACCTTTCCGATGGTAGCGAAGTTTCTTCCGTCTACGGAACGTTCGATTTCAAACCGATCGTTTTGGATTTCCGCAGAAGTGCCCCAGTTCAACTGAACGGAGGCGGCGAATTTTTGCGCATCAAAACGGGAAAATACCACGGGTAATGCTTCCCCGCTTCCAGGAGCGGAAAAGTCGGTAATGGTAAGAACAGCATCCCCATAGCCGTTGTCTATTGCGTCAATCCTGAATCCGATGACATCGCCTGCCGCCACCGCTGTCGAATAGGTGCCACTTTGATCGACCGCTCCATCACTGTTGGATAATTCAATAGGGAATCCGTTAATAAGAACATACGCAACATCATACAAAGGCTTCATGTCAACATCGTTGGTATGGTACGCCCATTTAAACGACCAGGTTCCGGAGACGGGAACAACCACTTCTACATCGATCAGTACATTATCGGTAATGGTGTTCGAAGGGTCGTTACTGCCATAAATGACCAGTGTAGAGGGCGCCCCGGAAAAATCAACGGACGCGGTATTCACGCTTCCATGTGATTTTGTAATATTCCATTTGGAGGGGGCATAGTCGCCCGAAAATTGTGCGTAAATGGACAGAGGTACGAATAGGCATGTGGATAGGATACTACGGAGTAGAGGACTTTTCATCAGTAAAGGGGTTTAAATCGAGACGCAATATATAAATATATATTATTGAAATACAATACAACACCCACATCCCTTTTTTTTTTGACCTTCGTCAAAAAAAAATAAAAAGCCCCGCCGGTGGCGGGGCTCTCAAACTTCGTTTTCCAAAAGGGAAAATTCGATTTTCAGTAATTTTCAGACAGGTTGGGAATGGCGATCGGTTCTTCCAATTGGAAATATCGGTTTTCAGCAAGATATCAGCAGTCAGTTTTCAATATGATATCAGGCCTGGTTTTTTCAGCAGAATATCAGCATTCAGTTTCTCAAAATCAGATATCAGTTCCTTTAGGTTTTCAGCAAGATATTTGGCGGTTTGGTTTTCGTAAGATATCCCGTTGGTTTTTCAATTGGATGGACGGACTGGTTTTTCCTGAAGAATGGATCATAAAAACGGGACCCATGGAAAAAACTTTACTAACCGTCTCGATAATAAAAACCTAAAGAAACAACAGAACGTCTGTTCTGTCGTTTCCGGTTATTCAATATTAAGAATTTGAAATCACATATCCTAAAAAAATTTCATCTTTTTTCAATTCAAAGACAACAACTGTTTAGGAAGGTGTTTGAATTCTTTCTTGAAAGCGGCAGAAAAATGGCTCAGATTCGAGTAGCCAAGCCGCGTCCCGACTTCCTTTACGGAGTATTTACCGGAGAGCAATAAACGCCGTGCTTCATGCATTCGATGCTTCTGATAATACTGATACATCGGTAGTCCGTAAAAACTCCGGAATCGTTTCTTCAGCTTCGACTGGCTCATTGATGCCACTTTTGCCAATTCGGGTATGGTTGGGGGTGGTTCATCGTATCCCCTCATGAGGGCGGCTTCCACTTCCATCAGCCGCGCAACCTCATCTTCTCCGAAACCCGTTTTCAGCAGCGGCCCTCCGCCCTTCATCCGATCGTACAACCGACTGAAGAACCGTTCGATGATCAGCATGACCCGGTTTTCGATCCGGGCCACCATCAGCGGATCGTCTTTTTTCTCGGCGGTGATCTCTTCGAGCCATACCCTGTATTGGGCATCGATGGGCTCCATGTTCAGGCTCGCCATTTTCAGTTCCAGATACCGGTTAAGAACCGATTCGGGAGACTGAACGTCCAGATAGCGGCCCAGCCATTCTTCCGTAAATAGGACCACCAGGGAGGTCACTTTCGAACCTTTCGACATGAACAGCTCCAGATCGAAGAGATCACAGGTAAGCGTGATGGCCGACCGATGCGGTGTATCCTGGGAGGCAAATTCATCCTGGATCTTTACGGTCAGCTTCTCAGAAATCTGCACTTCATCGAGCCGGATCGTGTACACGCGCTCCCGGGAAGGTGCACGGTGGAGGAGCAGGTCCTCGTTCAGCGTAAAATTGGTAATCAGGATCTCCGGCCCGTTCGGCAGGGCCATTTCCCGAACCGTCCCCTCTCCTTTTTCCGGAGGAATGACAAGAACCCCGTTTTCCTGGACGGTAGTACCAAGGACTTCAGCGAATCCGCTGAGCCAACTGGTGTAATCTGTGTGGTTATAACTGTAGGTAATCAAGTGTGGGTGGTTTAATGGTAATCAAACAACAAAACAACCGGGAAAGTTTACTCTTTTCGGTCAGGGTTTTTCCACAATGGTGGGAAAGGGAGGTTTTTACCAGTAACGGAGCGGGTTTCGGCGGGCAGAAAGCATGTAATTCCGGATATTCATCCAGAATGCGATAATCATATACACAATCAGGGGCGACCCCATGGTCATGAAGGAAATATACACGAACCAAAGGCGGATCCGGGAACTGGCAATTCCCATTTTTTCACCCAGGAACGAACATACCCCGAAAGCGTTCATTTCTATGACATCTTTCAGCTTCTTCATGAACGCTAATTTAAATAATTCCGATAAAAGCTGCAAGAATCCTTTCGGGGAAACGGCTTTTTTTAAGTAAATTCGCAGCGCATTAAAGCACCAGTATATCCTCTTCACATTAAATTTCAAACAATGGTTTTCGACTTGGATCTGATCAAAAAGGTGTATGGTGAACTCCCCGCAAAAGTGGCTGCCGCCCGTCAGTTGCTGGGTCGCCCGATGACGTTAGCTGAAAAAATATTATACGCACATACCTATGCGCCCGCAAAAGAAGCCTATGAGCGCGGAAAAGCATACGTAGACTTCGCTCCGGACCGCGTTGCAATGCAGGATGCAACCGCACAGATGGCCCTGCTGCAGTTCATGACCTGCGGCCGCGACAAGGCAGCCGTTCCCTCAAGCGTACACTGCGATCACCTGATCCAGGCCAAAGTTGGTGCTTCTGCCGACCTGGCTACCGCCATCGACGTGAACAAGGAAGTATACGATTTCCTCGCCTCCGTTTCCAATAAATATGGAATCGGCTTCTGGAAACCCGGAGCCGGTATCATCCACCAGGTTGTGCTCGAAAACTACGCATTCCCCGGCGGTATGATGATCGGTACCGACTCCCACACGCCCAACGCCGGCGGGCTCGGTATGATCGCTATCGGTGTAGGTGGTGCCGATGCCGTGGACGTAATGGCCGGCCTCCCCTGGGAACTCAAGATGCCCAAACTCATCGGCGTTAAACTGACCGGAAAAATGAACGGTTGGACCGCCGCAAAAGACGTTATCCTCAAAGTGGCTGGTATCCTTACCGTTAAAGGTGGTACCGGCGCCATCGTGGAATACTTCGGTGAAGGTGCCGACAGCCTCAGCGCTACCGGTAAGGGAACCATCTGTAACATGGGTGCCGAAATTGGGGCTACCTGCTCCCTCTTCGCCTACGACGACAAAATGGCCGCCTACCTCCGCGGTACTGGCCGTGAAGAAGTGGCCGCCATGGCCGACGGAATCCGCGAACACCTCCGCCCCGACGCCGAAGTGTACGCCAACCCCGAAAAATATTACGACCAAATCATCGAGATCAACCTCTCCGAACTCGAACCCCATATCAACGGTCCGTTCACCCCGGATCTGGCATGGCCTCTCAGCAAATTCGCTGAAGCGGTGAAAACCAACAACTGGCCCGCACGTCTCGACGTCGGCCTGATCGGTTCATGTACCAACTCTTCCTACGAGGACATGACCCGCGCGGCTTCCGTAGCCGCACAGGCTTCCAAAAAGAACCTCAAGGCCAAGGCCGAATTCACCATCACCCCCGGTTCCGAAACCGTTCGCTATACCGCGGAAAGAGACGGTATTCTCGACACCTTCGCCGAAATCGGCGGTGTGGTACTGGCCAACGCCTGCGGTCCCTGTATCGGACAATGGGCCCGTCACGGCGCCGAAAAAGGGGAAAAGAACTCCATCATCACCTCTTTCAACCGGAACTTCGCCAAACGTGCCGATGGTAACCCCAATACGCACGCTTTCGTAGCTTCTCCGGAAATCGTTACCGCCTTCGCTATCGCCGGCGACCTCACCTTCAACCCGATGACCGATACCCTCACCACCGAGGATGGACGTCAGGTGAAACTCGACGAACCTGCCGGTATCGAACTCCCCATCAAGGGATTTGCCGTTGAAGACGCCGGTTACCAGGCTCCCGCTGCCGACGGTTCCAACGTAACCGTGGCCGTTAGCCCCACCAGCGACCGTCTCCAGCTTCTTGAGCCCTTCGCCGCATGGGAAGGTACCGACCTCAAGGGACTCCGCCTCCTCATCAAGGCTAAAGGAAAATGTACCACCGACCACATCTCCATGGCCGGCCCCTGGCTGAAATACCGCGGTCACCTCGACAATATCTCCAACAATATGCTGATCGGCGCCGTTAACGCCTTCAACGATCAGACCGATAATATCAAAAACCAGCTCACCGGCTCCTACGGACCCGTTCCCGCTACCCAACGCGCCTACAAGGCCGCCGGTATCGGAACCGTGGTTGTAGGCGACGAAAACTACGGCGAAGGATCCAGCCGCGAACACGCTGCCATGGAACCCCGCCACCTCGGCGTTCGTGCCATCCTCGTGAAAAGCTTCGCGAGAATCCACGAAACCAACCTGAAAAAACAGGGTATGCTGGCTCTCACTTTCGTTAATAAAGACGACTACGAAAAAGTTCAGGAAGACGATGTGATCGATATCCTCGGCCTGACCAGCTTCGCTCCGGGCAAACCGCTCACCGTGGTACTCAACCACAAAGACGGCAGCAAGGATGAAATCCTCGCCAACCACACCTACAACGACCAACAGATCGAGTGGTTCAAGGCTGGTGGTGCTCTGAATGTGATCCGTGCGGAATTCGCCAAAAAATAAGGGCTTCAAAACCCCTGCAATATATAAGCCCGGCGCTCAAAGGTGCCGGGCTTGTTTTTTTCCGCTTTTTTTCGTAACTTAATAGAATGGAGCCTACCACGAATGGCCGTCGCCCTTCAGTGCGGCGAACAGCCGCTCCAACTCCGGCGCTTCTCCGCTTTCCACACCGCCTTTCATCTGCTTTCGGATATTCGCCATTCGGGTCTCAAATACCGGGTGCGTACTTAAAAACGATACCGGCTCTACCCCCTCCGATTCCGTACGCAGATAATCCATCAGCTTCAGCATCCCGTCGGGATTGATATTCCGCCGCTTCAGCAGGGCGATTCCTTCATTGTCGGCCTCGGTTTCGAGCGCTCTGGAATATTGCAGCCCCTTCAGCTCGTCTGCACGCCCCAATACCGCCGCCATAATTCCGTCTCCTCCGGTAAGAATCGACAGCATAACCGTTCTACCCATCCCCCGCATCAACGTACGAAGGGTATGCCGATGGGTGATATGAGCCGTTTCATGCGCCAGAAGTGCCGCCAGCGACTCCCAGGAGCGCATCCCCTCCAAAATTCCCGAATACACCACAATATATCCTCCCGGCATGGCGAAGGCATTCTTTTCCGGCGAATCCACCACTGTTACCTTCGCGCGGTAAACCGAATCGAAGCGCAGCCGGTCGTAGAACTCCTGCATCAGCCTCGTCTTCTCCCGGTCAGCTTTCAACTGCGGCGCCATCGACGCATACAGACGTGCACCGATTTCTTTTTCATACGAAACCGGAACAGCGGAAACCATTCTTTCGGCAATGGCCGGCACCACCCATAAATAAACGGCTACCAGGGCAAAGAAAACAAAGGCCAGAAAAAGCAAGACCCGGTTACGCGGGTTGAAAAAGCCTGTCGATTTGTTCGGATACATGCTGCCAAGTTAAGCATTCCGGATTAACGGCAAAAGCTGGAAGCCGGGCGACTGCGGAGAATATTGATGGGGCCGGCTGCACCGCCCTGATCCGCTTCCGTTGCGTCGCACGGTTGTACGTTCGGTTCATTGTTCATCTAGTAAGAACTTACACTGTCGCGGAGCTCCTGCTCCGTGACTTTTTTTATTTAACCCGCGCCATCGCAATGATCGGCTTCCGTTGCAGCGCCCGGTTCCAGGCCTTAAAAAGGTTCATAAAAAAGGTGGAATATTTTAAAAGCAAAACTAAAGGTCGCTCCGTTCGTCTTCCGGTCCGCTGTGCATCAGGGATCGGGAGGAATAGTCGGGAACCCTTGTTGTTGGCTTTTTCTGGATTGCTTCGCCTGCGGCTCGCAATGACGGAAAGGAAGGACTCGCCATGACGGAAGGGGAAAGGCTCGCAACGACCCGAAGGCCGGAGCGCCATGACAGAGGAACCGTAGTGACGGAACGGAAAGAGGGCGCGATGCCCGGGGCGTCATTGCGAGGGCTCTGCCCGAAGCAATCCAGAAAGTATCCCGCCCGCTGTGCCCGATAACAACAAAAATGCAGCGACAGTCGGCTCGCCATTCCGAAGCTCGTGTCGCGCAACGCTTGTTTCCTGGATTGCTTCGCCTGCGGCTCGCAATGACGGAAAGGAAAGGCCCTCCATGATGAAAAGGAAGGCGGCAATTATGGAAAGAAAAGGACTCCCGATGACCGGCAGAATGAGCGGGCCAGGACCTGGGAGCCCGCACCCAAAATATAAAGCCCCTTTTGATCGGGGCTCTATAAACACACACAGACATGAGAAAAGAAAAACATAGGTTAACAACACACATGTTATCGAAAAAGAACGATAACACCGTAAATCTTATAAAAAGAATTTAATTCCCATCATGAATTACACGAACCCCTTCGTTCACTACATATATCCCCTAACTACACCTACTAAATTCGAAAAATCCTGTACTTTCGGGACGAATTCTCCCGTATGATCGATTATAATCCCAAAGACTGGTTCACCTTCATTTTTCGTATCCATAAAGCAGAAACCTTCCGGAAACTGGTGCCGATGCTGATCGCCATCTGCGTCTATTCCTGGCTGGTCGCCTTCCTCGAAACGGAAATCTGGAAACTCGCCGAAAACAGTCACGTCAAGAATATTTCCCTGCTCCACAGCCTCCTGGGTTTCGTCATCTCCCTCCTGCTGGCGTTTCGGTCCAATACGGCCTACGACCGCTGGTGGGAAGGACGGAAACTCTGGGGCCAACTGGTCAACAACAGCCGAAATCTCTCTATAAAAATGGCCGCCCTGCTCCCGGCCGACGATCTACGGAACCGGCTCTTCTTCCGGACCATGATTCCCAACTTTGCCTTCGCGCTGAAGAATCACCTCCAGGGTAAAATTATAGCCGACGAATTCGTCCCCAACGACGATGTGCAATTTGGCGATCTCGATACCGAAAAACATATCCCCAACCAGATTGCGGCCCGCATCGTCCGAAAAATCACGGAACTGCACCGCCAGGGACAAATCAGCGGCGAACAGCTGATTACACTGAATGCCGAAATGAATTCCTTTACCGATATCTGCGGTGCGTGCGAGCGCATCCGCTCTACGCCCATTCCCTTTTCCTATTCGGTATTTCTCAAGAAGTTTATCTTTTTCTATGTAATGTCGCTCCCCTTCGGCTTTGTATTTTCACTGGGCTATCTGGTGGTGCCCATTGTGGCTTTTGTATTCTACGTATTGGCTTCCCTCGAGCTCATCGCCGAAGAAATTGAAAATCCCTTCGGCAACGATGCCAACGATCTGCCCATGGACCGCCTAAGCAGCAATATCCGGCTTCATGTGTCGGAACTGATCTAGGACACGTCGAACCAAACAGGTTTTTTATCGTTCCAGGTGCCGTTGTAGTTGATGAACAGTTCTGTTCCGGCCGGAACATCACGAACGGCGCGTATCTGCATCAGCCGGTTCTCAAAATCCATATCGTATTCACAATTGGCGTTATAGTGGTGGTTGTACATGGAAACGTAGCCCAGAGCAACGGCACATTGCTTCGAATCGGGGCCCCATTCAAAAATATAGTCGTGCAGGGGCGTCTGATCCAGATGGATACGGTCCGCCGCCTCCATCACGATAACGGGTGAAATTTCGATCACGGTGCCCGCGGCCAGGGTTTCCGAGGTGAATACTCCCCGGTCCATTCCTTCCGAAGGCGCTATAAACAAGCAGGGCATCATCATAAAACTTACGGATTGAGCAGGTTTCAAAACTACGTGTAAAAATCTAAATCGTACTTTTGAGTTATGGCAATGGAAATGGAGAAACTCACCCTCAAAGAACAGTTCGAAGAGCTGATCGAAAAAGACGATGTGCTGGAGATCAGGAATTTTCTGAACCACCAGAATATCAGTGATGTGGCCGAGCTGATCGACGAGTTTACCGACTATGAGGCGCAGATCATTGCCCACCTGTCGCTGCATAGGGCGGCCAGCACCTTTAAAATCCTCGATTTCCAGGTCCAGAAGCGGATTATACAGTCGCTTCCCGCCTTCACTTCCGCAGAGCTGCTCAACGAACTGCCGGCCGATGACCGGACGGCTTTTCTGGAGGAATTGCCCACCGAAGTGGTACGGGAAATGATCAAAACCCTCGATCCGGAAGAACGCAAGATCACCCTTTCCCTCCTCGGTTACCCGGAAAACAGTGTGGGACGTCTGATGACGCCCGATTATCTGGCTATTCAGGAAGACTGGACGGTTCAGGAGGTACTGACGCATATCCGCGAAACCGGTAGAAACAGTGAAACGATCGACGTACTCTATGTGGTCAACCAGAACGGGCAGCTGATCGACGATATCCGGATCCGCGAATTCCTTTTTGCCGCCCCCGACAAACTGGTGCGGGAAATGATCGACGGCCGTTTTATCGCCCTGCACGTAAACGACGATCAGGAAAGTGCCAACAACACCTTCCGGATGAATAACCGGGTGGCTCTGCCCGTAGTCGACGACAACAATATCCTGCTGGGTATCGTTACGATCGACGACGTACTCTGGGTAGCCAATGAGGCTTTTACCGAAGACATCCAGAAAATCGGTGGTACCCAGGCCCTGAACGAACCCTATCTGGAAATGCCCCTGTTCAAACTCTTCCGAAAGCGTGTAGGATGGCTGATCATTCTTTTCCTCGGTGAAATGCTAACGGCTACGGCTATGGGTTATTTTGAAGACGAAATTGCACGTGCGGTTGTGCTGGCCCTCTTCGTTCCCCTCATTATTTCCAGCGGTGGCAACAGCGGCTCACAGGCATCAACCCTTATCATTCAGGCCATGGCACTCGGCGAAATCACCGTTTCCGACTGGTGGCGGGTAATGAAAAAAGAAATTCTGTCGGGCCTGCTGCTCGGCGGCGTGTTGGGAATTATCGGTTTTATCCGTGTTTATATTGCGGGTATGATCTTTCCGGAAATGTACACCGACCATGCTTTTGAAGTGGGTATGGTGGTTGGAATTACGTTGGTTGGTGTGGTGCTCTGGGGAACGCTGTCGGGTTCCATGCTTCCGATTTTGCTGAAAAGACTCGGAGCCGACCCGGCGGTATCGTCTGCCCCGTTCGTGGCAACGCTGATCGACGTCACCGGACTGCTGCTTTATTTTACGGTTGCCTATCATATTCTGGAAGGCATATTACTCTAACCTAAAACAAAGGTTATGTCTACTCTTTCCGAAACCATCGATTCAGCCCTGCGGGCTGCTGCCGAAGCGCATCTCCGTTTCAGCCAAACCTCCGTTCAGCAACGAGCCGAACTGATGCACGCCATTGCGGCGGCGCTGGAAAAAAACAGTGATGAACTGATTGCCGCTGCGGCCAAAGAAACCCATCTCGACGCACAGCGCCTTCTACAGGAATTGTTGCGAACCTCCGTTCAGTGGCAGCAATATGGCGATGCCTGCGAAAAAGGCTATTGGATGCACGTCATCATCGATACCGCCCTTCCGGAAAAAAACCGCCCCGACATCCGCAAATACAACAGAGCCCTGGGCCCCGTGGTGGTCTTCGGTGCCAGCAATTTCCCCTTCGCCTATTCCACCCCCGGAGGGGATGTCGCTTCCGCCATCGCCGCAGGCTGCCCCGTAGTGGTTAAGGCACATCCGGCACATCCGCAAACCTCGGAACTAACAGCTTCGATCATACGCAATTGCATTGCGGAAAAAGGATTCGGAGAAGGGGTATTTTCACATATTACCGACAGCAGTTTTGAATCGGGTCAACTGCTCGTGAAACACCCGCTCACCGCTGCGGTTGCCTTTACCGGTTCGCTCAGCGGGGGAAAAGCCCTTTATGATCTCGCAGCCGCACGCCCCAATCCCATTCCGGTATTTGCCGAAATGGGCAGCGTCAATCCGGTTTTTATACTCCCCGGCGCCGTAAGCACCCGTGGGGATGAAATTGCCGACAAACTGGTAGACTCCCTTACCGCCAGCGCAGGTCAGTTCTGTACCAATCCCGGAGTATGGATAATGGAAGACTCGGCAGAAATAACACCCTTTCTCGAAAAACTGCAACAGAATATCAGCAACCGTCCGGTCCAGGAGATGCTCCATCCCGGAATTGCCCGTCAGTTTCATAGCCGTCGCGAAGAAGTGCTGGCAGCCCAGGGCGTTTCCCTGCTCGGTGCCACAGCCGAACAACAAAAAGAAGGCTTTTCCCTTCCAACCATAGCAGTAACAACAGCAGAAGCCTTCAGGGCGGCCCCCACGGTTCAGCATGAAGTGTTCGGCCCATTCGCCGTGTTGGTGAAATGCAGAAATCAGGCAGAACTGCTCTCCCTCGCCCAAAACCTGGAAGGGCAGCTGACCGGAACCATCTGGGGAAACGACAGCGATATTTCCGCGATCAACCAGCTCCGGGAGATCCTGACGGAAAAATGCGGACGCATCATTTTTAATGGGGTTCCTACAGGTGTAACGGTTACCCAGGCCATGCAGCACGGTGGTCCGTTTCCAGGCACCACCGATACCCGTTTTACCGCCGTGGGAGCCGACGCCATTCTCCGCTTCATAAGACCGGTCTGTTACCAGAACTGGCCCGATGAATTGCTCCCCCTTCCGTTGCGCAATCGCAACCATTCCGGCATCCCCAGGTTCATCAATGGTGAACTCACGAAGGCCGATCTATCGCTGTAAGGGATTTCAACGATTTTAATGCAACCGTTTGCGTTTGGCCAAAAATAATTGATATTTGTACCCACGAAATTCAATTACTTTATGTGCGGAATAGTTGCATATGTCGGACCGAGGGAAGCATACCCGGTCATCTTGAAAGGCCTTAAAAGATTGGAATACCGCGGTTACGACAGCGCCGGCGTTGCCCTGTTGAACGGTGAAATCCGCATACATAAAAAGAAAGGCAAGGTTGCCGAACTCGAAGAAAGCGTGGTTGGAAAAGATCTTCACGCCCACGCGGGCATCGGCCATACCCGTTGGGCCACCCACGGTGAACCCTGCGACAGAAACGCACACCCCTTCCTCTCCTCCAATAAAAAACTGGCCATCGTTCATAACGGCATTATCGAAAACTACGCCCAGCTGAAAAAAGATCTTATCCAGAAAGGCTATAGTTTCGAAAGCGATACCGATACAGAAGTACTGCTCAAGTTTATTGAAGATATCCAGAAAAACAATTCCTGCTCGCTGGAAGAAGCGGTACGAATTGCGCTGAAAAGAGTGGTGGGAGCATACGTGATCCTGATCCTGGATCAGGACAATCCCGATACCATTATTGCCGCCCGAAAGGGAAGTCCGCTGGTGATCGGCATCGGCAAGGGCGAACATTTCCTTGCGTCCGACGCCTCTCCCATTATCGAATACACGAAGGAAGTGGTATACGTCAACGACTACGAACTGGCGATTATCCGCCCCGACGAGCTGATCCTGAAAAATCTGGGTAACGAAAAACTGACGCCCTTCATTCAGAAACTGGATCTGGAGCTCGCAGCGATTGAAAAAGGTGGGTACGACCATTTCATGCTGAAGGAAATCTTCGAGCAGCCCAATACCATTTTCGACACCCTCCGTGGCCGTTTGGATGCCAACGCAGGCACCATTACCATGGCCGGGGTAGAACAACATATTGAAGCCCTGAAATCCGCCAGAAGAATCATTATGGTGGCCTGCGGAACCTCATGGCATGCCGGCCTTGTAGCCGAATATATTTTTGAAGAACTCTGCCGCATACCGGTGGAAGTAGAATACGCTTCGGAATTCCGTTACCGGAATCCGGTAATCGATAAAGGAGACGTGATTATCGCCATTTCACAGAGCGGTGAAACCGCCGACACCCTGGTGGCTATTGAAAGGGCCAAGGAACAGGGCGCCTTTATCTTTGGCGTGGTAAACGTGGTGGGATCGTCCATTGCACGGATGTCGCATGCCGGTGCCTACAGCCATGCAGGCCCGGAGATCGGGGTTGCATCAACCAAGGCCTTCACCGGTCAGCTGGCCGTGCTTACCATGATTGCACTCAAGATTGCCGAGGCCAAAGGAACCATCACCGATCAGCGTTTCAGAACACTGCTCAGGGAGCTTCAGGCGGTTCCCGATAAAATTTCGACGATACTCGAAAACCATCAGCAGATCCGGGATATTGCCGACAAATACAAGAACGCACGCGACTTCCTCTATCTGGGAAGGGGTTATAACTTCCCCATTGCTCTGGAGGGCGCCCTTAAGCTGAAAGAAATCTCCTACATACACGCGGAAGGCTATCCCGCAGCAGAAATGAAACATGGCCCCATCGCGCTGGTAGACGAAACACTTCCTGTAGTGTTTGTGGCCACGCGTGATTCCTATCACGAAAAGATCGTGAGCAATATGCAGGAGATTAAGGCACGTAAGGGCATGGTCGTGGCCGTAACCACCGAGGGAGACGATACCATCCGTGATCTTGCCGACGATGTTATTGCCATACCCCCTGCCGACGAAATGATTGCGCCGCTGCTGAGCGTAATTCCCATGCAGCTGCTCGCCTATTATATCGGTGTAGCCAAGGGATTCGATGTCGACAAACCGCGGAATCTGGCCAAATCCGTGACAGTAGAATAATCGATCACACCATAAAAAGGTTGGATGAACAACATCACTCGCCATTCCATCAATACACTGGGTTACAACTTTGTGCCCAAAAATTTTCTGCCACCCGGCAAGGATGAATATCATCTGAGAAACCTTCAGAATAAAAGCGGTATCGATTACCGTAAGCTTTCTGCCCAGGAAATCGAAATGCTTGTAAGAAACCGGAACCAGTCCGACGATTGGAACAAAATTCTGGTATCCGATGCCTTTAACCCCGAACTGGTGAAGAACTGTAAATTTTATGGTTTGATCCGGATCGGAAAACTTGAGCCCTTTTTCCTTGAGTTCAAAAACCTCAGAATGCCCGTGGGGCTGTACAACAGCACCATTATCAGTTGCGATATCGGAGATAATGTGGTAATCGACAACGTGAATTACCTCGGCCACTATATCATCGGTAATGAAGTCATTATCGTAAATGTCAATGAGCTGGCCACTACCCCGTACGCCAAATTCGGAAACGGCATCTCTAAGGATGGGGAAGAAGAGAATCTGAGAATATGGCTCGAGCTCCGGAATGAAAACGGCGGACGTAGTGTAATCCCCTTTAACGGAATGCTTCCGGGAGATGCCTATCTCTGGTCGGAGTTCCGGGCCGATCATAAACTGCTCGAACAGTTTAAAAAATTTACCGAAGACCGGTTCGACAAACAACGCGGATACTACGGAAAAATCGGTGATCGCTCCGTCATCAAAAATACCAGCATCATCAAGGATGTATGGATCGGCTCCGACGCCTATATCAAAGGAGCAAACAAACTGAAAAACCTGACCATCAATTCCAGCCCTGAAGCGTCCACACAAATCGGTGAAGGCTGCGAACTGGTTAATGGGATCATCGATTTCGGTTGTCGCATATTTTACGGCGTCAAGGCTGTACGTTTTGTGATGGCTTCGCAATCGCAATTAAAATATGGGGCGCGTCTGATCAACTCCTATCTGGGCAACAACGCCACCATTTCCTGTTGCGAAGTGCTGAACTCGCTGATCTTCCCGGCCCACGAGCAGCACCATAACAACTCCTTCCTCTGTGCCGCCATGATCATGGGGCAGAGCAATATTGCCGCAGGAGCGACCATCGGTTCCAACCACAATTCGAGGGGGGCCGACGGAGAACTGATTGCCGGAAGAGGATTCTGGCCCGGCCTCTGTGTGTCACTGAAGCATAATTCGAAGTTTGCATCATTTACCATGCTGGCCAAGGGCGATTTTCCGGCCGAACTGAACATTCCGGTACCGTTTTCGCTGGTGAGCAACAATGTCCAGGAAAACAAAATCGTGGTCATGCCGGCCTACTGGTTCCTCTACAACATGTATGCCCTTGCGCGTAACGCTTGGAAATACGAGGACCGCGATAAAAGAACCGAAAAAATACAGCAGCTAGAATACAACTACCTCGCTCCGGACAGCGCCACGGAGATCGCTGCGGCCCTTCCGATTCTCGAAACCGCTGTAGGAAATGCCTGGCTGAGAACGCAGAACGCCAACGGGAAATTCACAGCCGATGAGGCTTTGGCTGCAGGACAAAAGCTCCTCCACGCCGACGATCCGGCCATCGACGAACTTAACATCACCGTAGAAGGCTGGGAAAACTCCGATCGTCCCACTACCCTGATCAAGGTTCGGGAAGCCTGGAAAATGTACCGTTGTATGCTCAACTACTATGCGGTAAACGAAACCCTGGCCCTCATTGAGGAAAAAGGAATTCAATCCTGGAAGGAGCTCTCCGCTTATCTGCCACCGGCCAATGCCCCCCTGTCCACCTGGACCAATGTAGGCGGTCAGCTGATGACTTCTGATGCATTAAACGAATTGATCAGCAGTATCCGCGATGGCCGTATTAACGGATGGTTTGAGGTACATCGTTTCTACAGCAAACAAGCTGAACGTTACCAGGAAGAAAAAACAAACCATGCACTGGTGGTTTGGAAAAAGGTATCCGGCCATACTACCATTGAGGCATCAACCTTCCGGAAGGCCCTGGAAGAAGCCCTGAAAACCCGCGAATGGATCTTCGATTCGATTTACAAATCCAGGGAAAAGGATTACAAAAATCCATTCCGGATGATGGTATATAATTCCGAGGAAGAAAGAGACGAGGTAATCGGAAAATTGGAGGACAACTCCTTCATCCGCCAGGAAAAACAGGGCCTGGACGAATACCGCCAAAAAATTGACAGGATGAACAGAATTATTTCACAGGATTAACAGGATTTTCAAATCATTCCTGTATCCAACGCAACGTACGCGTAATGGTGCGATGCCTTACGCACCGTCCTTTCCATCCTTCAATCCCATCCTTGTGTAACAAAAAACCCCGCCAAAAGCGGGGCCAAACAAGTTCTTGTTTAATATCATTATTGTGCAGCAGCTGTAGAATCAGCAGGAGCAACTGTAGAGTCAGCAGCAGGAGTTGCAGTTGAATCAACAGCAGGAGCTTCAGTTTCAGCAGGAGCAGCAGATTCTACAGGAGTTTCAGTAGATTCAGCAGCATTGTTACAAGCAGCCATAAAGCCTGCGATAGCGAGAACGGCGAAAAACTTTTTCATGTTATTGTTTTTTAACTATTTGTGTGCAAAGATAGTAGCTTCTTTTGCTTATGCAAATAGTGTGGAAAATATTCTTTTATTTTTTCCGGAAAAATATCCGTACCGGCACCCCGCTGAAGTCGAAGTTCTTACGTAATTGATTTTCAAGGTAATTCTTATAGGGAGCCTTGATATCGTCCGGATAATTCGCAAAAAACGCAAAGGAGGGCACGGCGGTGGGCAGCTGGGTTACATACTTGATTTTCACCTGGTTACCCCGAACCACCGGCGCGTGGTAGGCTTCGATGGCTTTCAGCATAACCTCGTTGAGCTGAGAGGTCGGGACCTTGCGTTTTCGGTTCTCGAACACCTTGAGGGCTGCTTCGATAGCCTTGAAAATCCGGATTTTTTCGGTAGCGGAAATGAACAGAATCGGTACGTCGGAGAAGGGGGCAATTCTTTCCTTCAGCTGCTTCTCATAATCCCGGGCGGTATTGGTTTCCTTTTCCACCAAATCCCATTTGTTCACCAGGATCACGATCCCCTTCCCTTTCCGGGCGGCGAGGCTGAAGATGCTCAGGTCCTGCGCGGTAATTCCCTTTTCAGCATCCAGAACGAGCAGGCACACATCCGCCTCGTCCATGGCCTTGATAGCGCGGATAACCGAATAAAACTCCAGGTCTTCGTGTACCTTGGTCTTTTTCCGGATACCGGCAGTGTCAATCAAAACGAACTCCTTCTGAAAAAGGTTATAATGCGTATGGATGGTATCGCGGGTTGTTCCGGCGATATTGCTGACGATGGTACGCTCCTGCCCTACGAGCGAATTGAGGAGTGATGATTTCCCCACGTTCGGCTGACCAATGATGGCGAACTTGGGCAGCGGATCGGTTTCGGCGGCTGTATCTTCGTCTTCCTGCTCAGGCATCAGTTTCACTACGGCATCCAGGACTTCTCCGGTGCCGCTCCCGGTCATGGAAGAAATAAAGAAAATATTTTCGAAGCCCAGGCTATAAAATTCCGTGGCTTCCAGAAGACGTTCGTGGTTGTCCACCTTGTTCACGACGAGAAATACCGGTTTGGTGGTTCTGCGGAGCACATCGGCCATGGATTCGTCGAGATCGGTGATTCCGGTGGTGGTGTCGACCATAAACAGCAGCACATCCGCTTCTTCAACGGCGATCAGCACCTGTTTACGGATTTCCTTTTCGAAAATGTCGTCGCTACCGGCAACAAATCCGCCGGTATCAATCACGTTGAATGACCTTCCCACCCATTCGGCAACACCGTACTGACGGTCGCGGGTAACGCCGCTGAAATCGTCGACGATCGCTTTCCGCTGCTCGAGCAAACGATTAAAAAAAGTACTCTTTCCTACGTTGGGCCTTCCTACGATGGCAACTGTGAATCCAGACATATTCTTACTGTTGGTTCCGGCTCCGCATGCCGGAATTTTTATATCAAATCCTAAATTATTTGTACCCGTATTCGCGGAGATAGGTTTCGTTGTCGCGCCATTTCGGACGCACTTTAACGAATAGCTCCAGGAACACTTTTCTTCCGATAAATGCTTCAATATCCTTGCGCGCTTCTGTGCCGATCTTTTTGATCATTTTCCCGCCACCACCAATAATAATGGCCTTCTGGGTTTCGCGGTGTACAATGATATCCGCAGCAATTTTCACCAGCGTCTCCTTCTCCTTGAATTCCTGCACCAGCACAGTGGCATGATAGGGAATTTCATCTTCAAAGAAGTGGAATATCTTTTCACGAATCATCTCCCCCACAAAAAAGCGGGTAGGCATGTCGGTAAGATCGTCTTCGTTGTAGAACGGTTCGCCTTCGGGAAGGAAGTTCAGGATTTTCTGAATAAAGTCCTGTACGTCAAACCCCTTCAGCGCCGATAGGGAAACGATTTCGCGGGCAAAGGGTTGATCCCGGAAAAAGGCTTCCGTTTCACGCACTTTTTCGGGCGTTACCGTATCGGTTTTGTTGATCACCAGGATAGCCGGCACCTTGAGTTTCAGGCCGGAAAAAAGCTCGGCAGCCGCCTCCCTGTCGTCGCGAACATCGAACAGCAGCAATGCCACATCCGCATCTTCCAGCGAGTTTTTTACCGCCTGCATCATCTTTTCATGGAGCTTATACTTCGGCTCGATGATACCGGGCGTATCGGAAAAAATGATCTGGTACTCGGGTTCCGTAAGAAACGCCTTGATCCGATGGCGGGTTGTTTGCACCTTCGGTGAAACAATAGCCATCTTTTCGCCGATGATGGCGTTCAGCAGTGTGCTTTTCCCGGCGTTGGGCTTACCGAATATGTTTACAAAACCAGACTTCATTTTTTACGGTTACTTGCAAAAATACGACACGATTATAGGATTGGGGATGGGCAGGATTGATTTTTGGGGATTTGAGGCTTTTCGTTTCCTTTTCAACCATTCCCGATCCAACGGATTTCTTATTGAACCAGCTTCACCACCCTACTCAACTTCCGTTGTGTCACTCACTTCATCGTTCCGTCCCCTAATCGCCAATCCAGAATCCTGGAAATAAAAAAAGCCTCTTTCGAGGCTTATCTGTTGCGAGGGATGGGATCGAACCATCGACCTTCGGGTTATGAGCCCGACGAGCTACCGCTGCTCTACCTCGCGATGTGGAGTGCAAAGATAGAACGCGGAAAACTATCTGCCAAATCTATTTCACTTTTTTACGGCTTTTTTTCCTTTCCGTCATCCTGTTTGTCGCTGAAAACCACACCAATAGCGACTTTCAGCGCTCTCCTTTTTTTCGCAGAAGAATCGGTTTTCAGCATGTAAAAGATTTTGTGAAGGTGCTGCAGTAAACAATTCTGTTTCAGATTTGGCAGAAAAATTTCTGCACTCTACCTTTGGGCCGACTTTCAGGGAGCTCCAGTAAAGTCAAGTCAAGTTCCCGGGGTGCTGTTGCAAAACGGCTGAGATTATACCCGTAGAACCTGAACAGGGTAATGCCTGCGCAGGGAAGGTGATTGGATCCTGTTATATATTCCCTTCTTCGGTACGCAAGCATTTCCAAATTCAATTTTTCAACTTTTTAATTCAAAACATGAAAAAATTGTTTTTGGGGATATGCTTAAGTTTTCTATCCCCTATTGTATTCGCACAATCGCTCAACGGCAGGGTAACGGACAAAACGGCCAACACTCCGGTTTCCGGAGCCACCGTAACGCTCTCTGCCGGTCCCGTTACAGCCACTGCTGAAAACGGAAGTTTTCTTTTCAGCAAACTCAAACCCGGTACCTATCAACTCACCGTAACCAACATCGGTTACAAAACGGTAATACAATCGGTAACGGTTTCGGGCAATACTTCAGTCGACATCCAGCTCGAAAAAATCGACCTTCTCCTTCAGCCCATTGAAGTACGCGCGGTTCGGGCCGCCGATATTGCCCCCTTTTCCAAAACCAATATCTCCGGAAAAGAGATCGCCAAATCCAATCTCGGCCAGGACCTTCCCTTCCTGATCCAGCAAACGCCTTCAGTAATTGCGGCCTCTGATGCCGGAAACGGCGTGGGATACACATCCTGGCGCATCCGCGGCACCGACGTCACCCGTATCAATATGACGATCAACGGTATCCCCTACAACGATGCCGAATCGCAGGGCACCTTCTTCGTCAATCTGCCCGATTTTGCTTCTTCCGTAAACAGCATTCAGATTCAACGCGGCGTGGGCACTTCTTCCAACGGTGCCGGCTCCTTCGGTGGCTCCATCAATTTCAGCACCAACGAATTCAATGAAAAGGCTTACGCGGAAATCAACAATTCATATGGCTCCTTCAATACCTGGAAGAATACGGTAAAGGCCGGAACCGGACTGCTCAACAACCATTTCACCATCGACGCGCGTCTTTCGCGCATCAGCAGTGATGGCTTTATCGACCGCGCTTCTTCCGATCTGAAATCAGCCTATCTCTCCGCAGCCTGGCTGGCCAAAAATAGCTCGCTGCGCTTCAACCTGATCAAGGGTAAGGAGAAAACCTACCAGGCCTGGTACGGCGTGCCGGCCGAACTGCTGGAAACCCACCGCACCTTCAACCCCTCAGGAATGGAGAAACCCGGGGAGCCCTACGACAACGAAACCGACAACTATCAACAGGATCACTACCAGCTGTTCTACAACCAGACCATCAGTGCACGTCTGCAGCTGAACACGGCCGTCTTCCTGAGCCGCGGAAAGGGCTATTACGAAAACTACCGCGCTGGTGATGATTTTCTTTCCTACGGTCTTTCCAACCCGGTCATCGGCGGAACAGAAATTGAAGAAACCGATCTGATCCGGCAGCTCTGGCTCGACAACTATTACTACGGCGGCATCTATTCCCTTCAGTATAAAAATGACCGCCATGAATTTACGCTCGGCGGCGGACTGAATCAATATAAGGGAAACCACTACGGGAAAGTCATCTGGGCTGAAATCGGATTCCCCAAGGATCACGAATGGTACAACCTCGATGCGTTGAAGACCGACTTCTCCACCTATGCCAAATGGCGTTACCGTCTGCTCACCAACCTCCACATTTTCGGAGATCTGCAGTACAGAAACATCAACTATAAAATCGATGGGTTCCGGAAAAACCCAACCTTGATCGCGCATAACAAATACAACTTCTTCAATCCTAAAGCTGGGCTCACCTATACCCGCAACAACTGGATGGCTTTCGCCTCCTACGCCGTGGGGAATAAGGAACCCAACCGCGACGATTTCGAGGCTTCCGCGACAGCTACCCCCAAACACGAAACGCTGCACAATATCGAAGCGGGTGTGCAACACCGGAAAAATCGGTACAGCTGGGGCGCAACCGTTTACTATATGAACTACAAAAACCAGCTCGTATTCAACGGTGCCATGAACGATGTGGGAGCATACCAACGCATCAACATTCCGCGCAGCTACCGGCTGGGCATCGAACTTGAAGGAAGCGCACAGCTTGCAGACTGGATATCCGCCACAGGCAACATCGCACTGAGCCGCAACAAAATAAAGGAGGTAACGCTCTACTTCGACAACGACTTCGATCCTCAGATTGCGGAAACCTATACGAATGCAGACATTTCCTACTCGCCCTCCGTAGTGGGAGCCCTTGCCCTTCGCCTACTGCCTTTCCGGAATATGGAGATCAACCTACCGGCGAAATACGTGAGCGCGCAGTATATGGAGAATACCGGCAGAAAGGAGACCCGCCTGGACGACTATTACGTACAGGACCTGCAACTTCTGTACACCATTCCGCAGAAACTGGTTCCCCATATTCAGCTGCTGCTGCATGTAAACAACCTGTTCGATCGCAAATACGAGCCCAATGGCTCATCCTATACGTATTTCAGTGGCAACGAAAGAAATACGGCATTAACGTTTTTCCCAATGGCGGGAATCAACTTTATGGCCGGCCTGAGTATCCGGTTATAAAAAAAACGGTTAGTAAATATCGAAGCCGTCTCAGAATGCTGAGGCGGCTTCTTTTGTTGAAGAAATCACTTCGATGTTCCTGGCGATCTTTATGAGCCCGGCTGCATCGCCCTGTTGATATTCGACATTACGAGGTCATTTCTTTCTGGATTGCTTCGGGCAGAGCCCTCGCAATGACGCGACACCCGGGCGACTTCGTTCCCCTTCCTTCCCTTCGTCGCGCCACACCCCATCTATACGAACGCCCGGCCCGACAATTTGAACCGCTCCCTCACGTCATTGCGAGCCCATTCTCCACACGGCATTGCGGGACCCTTCCCCGCACGTCATTGCGAGCCGAAGGCGAAGCAATCCAGGAAAAACCAAGGCGGCACGCTCACGGCGCCACATGCAGACTGTCAATAGCCCGGTTACGATTGCAACAGCTATCGTACTTCCGCCGGTCGGCGATGGTTCTTTTCAGTTTGAAATCGAGAGGATTGTCCCTATCCCCGTTACGTGAGGTGAAGGAATATTACCCCCTACATGCAGTAGACCCTTGAAACTAAAAGGGCATTTTAGATGCGTTAACGCACGTTACAAACGTCGTCCCTTCTCAGCCGTTCTCCTCGATAAAATAATTAAAAAACGAAATCTTCCCATTGCCGATCACCAGAAAATAACAGAGCAGCAAAAATGTGCCGATGGAAATATACAGTTCCGACGAAGGCGACCACAGTCCCCCCACCGAATTCACGAAAATAATGGCACCGAGCAGTATCGGTATTTGAATCAAACAGGCAAAACGGGTAAGAACACCGGCCACCAATAGGCAGCCTCCAACGAGATGGGCAAAAATGATATAGTGATTCAGCATCACGAGGGAGAAAGATCCGAAGTCCATGCCCGGCAGATGTGCCGTCACAATTTCCTGCTGATGCGGAAACTGAAGCCCTTTATAAATGAGAAAAATGCCGAGGCCGATACGTATGATATCGACCCACCTGGGGTGATGCCTGTCTCCCCAAAGTTCAATCCGGTGAAGAAGGTCCATATGGCAAAATTTTAAGATGAAGGAATCAAAGAGCCACTTCTATAAAGTTACCCATTTTTCTTCATATCTCAAAATTCCAAACCCTATACAATAATTTGAATATCAATTCATTATACAGGAATAACCGCAACCGTCAATCGGCTGATACAAACCAGCTTGTTTTCGGGCGAATAAATTCGGATATCCCAGATATGGGTTTTGTTCCCCAGATGAACCGGCGTACACACACCGGTTACGTACCCGGAACTGACCGGACGCAGGTGATTGGCATTGATTTCCAAGCCTACGGCCCGAAACTTTTGATCGTCCACCACATAAACACTGGCCACGCTGCCCAATGTTTCGGCCAGTACCACGGAAGCACCGCCATGAAGAATACCGTATGGCTGAATCGTTCTGGCATCCACCGGCATCCGCGCCGAAAGGGAATTGTCGGTACATTCCGTAAATTCAATTCCGATATGTTGCGCCAGATTCGGCGGAAAATTATTCAACTCATCGAGACGCGGCGTCCGGTTCCAGATTGCAGCCATACGGCATTCTTTGTGGTTAGATGGAATCATAAATTACAACTTTCTCGAAGAAGTGGCGAAACTCTTCCAGAAAGGCCTTGTGCAGAGGATGAACCTGATACACATCATGCCCCTCCATATCTTCGAAAAAAATCACCAACGAGAAGGTATAACTGGTGTCCACTACTGCCCTTTCAATGGTAGAAGGCACGCCGACATGAAAGGCTTTAACCGTTTCTACGCCTTTTAATGATTCCAGACTCTTGCGGAAAGCTTCCTTTTGTTCCGCTGTCGTATCCGGCTTGAGCCAGAAAAGAACGTGATGTACGAGCATATTTTTATTTTGAATTCGCCTTTTGATTTTTAGTTCCCCGCCAGAAGTTTTTGTGCGCGGAAGAGGTTGTCTGCCGCCTGCAATATCTTATTTTTCAACAACCCATTGTAGTTTGGATGAGCCGTTAGAAAATCATTGACAATCTTGTTGGCCGATGCACTGCTGTACATACCGAGTGATTGTTCAAGCCAGTTAACCGGGAAGAAAATATCGCCCGTGGTTTGAATTTCTTCAAGCATTTCCAGTGAGGGCAGCAGGTATTTTTCAGAAGCTCCCCGCCGGAGGGGATGATGGAGATGCGCCAGCGCATCGCCAACCCAGGCTTCCTTCCTGCGGTTCTCCCGGCGCTTCAGGGATTCAAAGAATTCATCCCGAACCTGCTGATCCGCCGAAAGGGAAGGACGAAGGAAATGGAAGCGTTCTTTTCTATCACCATTGGTTATGCGCTGCGACTGTACATCAAGAATCGAATCCGCTGCCGGATGCGATCGCAATGCAAGTGCAGAAGCAATATCGGTATAGTCGTCTTCCGACAGGGAGATTCCGGCCGGCGGCATCTGCATTTTCCAGATGGCGTACAGTTTTTCCATAGCCCCAACGCTCAATGCCATCTCGTTGAAAGATTTCAAAAGGGTTTTGCGGACATTGGACGGATTGGATCGTTCCAACAGTTTCCAGAGACGGGCCTCTACCGTAGGGGCAAAATCCTGGCGCTGACGCTCCGTTAAAAATCTCCAGTACACCGACGAAAGCTGGCGGAGCTGCATGGTCACAATCAATTCCTCCTTTTCCCGCTCCAGTCCATCCAGAAGTTTCTGAGCATATTCCATCGGCGTATAGTAACGACCTTCCAGCATGTTTTCGTAAAGATTGAGCCAATACAGTGTACGTGCGACCGGATCGGAAGGGACGGCCGCAGTGGTATCCGCCGTAAACAATCCGTAGGTGTTGGCCTTCAGATCGGTGATCGGAAAATCGAAGGAAGGACGTCCGGGCTTATTCACCCACTTATCGTTCCAGGACTTTAAATCCTGATCCGTTTCCTCATCGAGGATGGCAATAAGATCCGGCCATGAGGCATTGGCAAATGCATAATTTCTCAGGTATTTCCGAACCCCGTTTTGGAAAGGCTTCTCTCCCATTATCCTTTCCAGTTGCTGCATAACAACCGGAGCCTTATGATAAATGATGCCGCCGTACATGGTGCCCGCCTGATCCAGATTGGCGAGCTCCTGGCGAATAGGATTGGCACCGGTAGTCCGATCGATCGCATAGGCCAGCGGATAATGCTGCGTAATGAATTTAACGTCGGGCTGATCGTCGCTGAGAATCTCGGCTACAATTTTATCCGCCATAAAATTGGCGAACACCTCCTTCATCCACACATCGTTGAACCATTTCATCGTTACCAGATCGCCGAACCACATGTGTGCGGTTTCGTGGGCAATCAGGTTGGCGCGGCGGATCAGCTGGGTTTTGGTAGCACTCTTCTCCAGGAAAAGGCTGCCGGCATTGTACCAAACGGCACCGGGGTGTTCCATCCCGCCAAACTGGAAGGCGGGAATCGCGGTGAACGCAAACTTGCGGAACGGGTAAGGGATGCCGGTGTACTCTTCCAGAAACTTGAGGGAGGCTGCGTGTATGGAAAAAATTTCATCGATGCTTGCGGCCAGTTTTGCGCTGTCGGTTTCGCGGTGAAAGAATTCCATCTCCCGTCCATCAACCATTCTCGTTTCGGAAAAATAATTTCCTGCCGTAAACGAAAACAGATAGGTGCTGATTTTTTCGGAAGGGGCAAATTTCCACCAGATCAGGCTATCAGACTTTTCGATCGATTTCAGGGGACCGTTGGTCATGGCCTTCCAGTTTTCGGGAATGGACAAGGCTACTGTGAAAACGGCCTTCATATCCGGCTGATCCAAACAGGGGAACGCCGTTCTGGCCCGGTCCGGAACAAACAGCGCATACATATAATCCGCGTTTCGGTTCAATGCCGCATTGCCGGCAACAAAACGGATCTCCACCGTATTGCTTCCCTCCTTCAATTCCGCCGCGGGGATGACGATATGTTCGTTTTTATAGACGAAGCGGCAATCGTCTCCGTTTGCCCGTACTTCTTTTATACTTTCCGTTGAAGCCTTAAAATCCAGAACCAGATCCGCCTTCTTCTCCATATGAAAATGAAGCGTTTCCTCACCCATTACGGGAGCGGCCGTGTCGGCGGGGATCACAAACCTAAGATCATATCGAAGGTCGGAAATCCGGCTGTGCCGTTCTTCCGCCAGGGTAAGGGGCACTCCCGCTTCCGGCACCGGCGGTTCGCTGCACGAATAGCAAACGGTAAGGGTCAGCAAAAGAATCAGAATACGGTTCATATAGAAAGTTTTATCGATGGGCAAAAATGGAGCAAATCCGCGGCAACGCCAAAAAAGCCAGTCTGTCGGGAAATCCGTAAATTTATGGGGTGGAAACAATGGCCGAAAAAATTATCCGTTTCAACCGGAATCTGCACTTCGAAGGAAACCTTCCCGAAGGCATTTCTGTCATGAACCCCTACCGCGAAAGCCCGGAAGCCCTTGATGTTTCGAGTCGGTTTTTCCGAAAATTTTACGAGGATACCCGGCCGCGTCATATCATTCTGGGGATCAACCCCGGACGTTTCGGGAGTGGGGTTACCGGTGTGGCCTTTACCGATACCAAACGACTCCGGCAGGTTTGCGGAATCCCTTTCGAAGGAAAAGAAACCCACGAGCCTTCATCGGTATTTGTATATAAAATGATTGAAGCCTTTGGCGGAGCCGAAGCATTCTACGGAAAATTCTATATCAATTCCGTTTGCCCACTGGGATTTACCACCACCAATGCCCGGGGAAAGGAAGTCAACGCCAACTATTACGATACTCCGGAACTACAGGAAGCAGCCCTGCCCTTTATCCGGAAAAGCATTGGAGCACAACTGGCATTCGGCATGAACCGGAAACTCGGTTTCTGTTTTGGTGTCCGGAATGAAACGTTCCTGAAAAAGCTGAATAAGCAACACCACTTCTTCGAACGGATAATTACACTTGAGCATCCCCGTTATATCGTTCAATACAAATCCGCGTCGCGGGAAGTCTATATCCAGAAGTATCTGGAGGCGTTTGCCGAAGCGGAAAAATAGGCTTCAGGAAACCTTTTCAAAAGGGAAAAAGCCCTTGATTTTTTTATTGACGAACCGCCCCTTGGAAACCGCCCTTTTCATGGAATGGAACACCGATTCCGGCACACCTCGGTAAACATAGGTGGCTCCGGAGATATACGTTATGTACAACGCTTTTTCGGCGGTCGAATAGGAATATCTTGCAATGGCGGTCGAAGGCATAATGAAAACACATAAAAAGCCGTGCCCGTTTTTCGACTGCCATAGGGTTGACAGCCCATCTGTTTTTCTTTGAAACAAAAAAACATGAAAACCGATCTCGCAAAACTCTACAAGTCCTATTATACCGCGCGCAACGAACCGGAACTGGTTGAATTTGGGCCGGCGCGTTATCTCTCGATTCAGGGAATGGGCGATCCTTCGGAGCCCCTGTTTGCGGCCAAAATCCAGGCTTTGTACACCACCGCCTATAAACTGAAGTTTCGGTATAAGAGCAGGGACAAGGATTTTTCGGTAGCCCGGCTGGAAGGTCTCTGGAGCTACGACGAACAGAAATGCGGCGCCGAAGAAATAACCGTAGCCCTATCCGTGCCCCGATCCGAATGGCACTATCGCCTGCTGATCCGCATACCGGATTTTGTTGAGCCGCAGCACATTTCGGAAGTGATTGAAGAAGGAGTAAAAACGAAAAATATGCCGATGATGGCAGAAATAGGATTATTCGTCATGTCGGAAGGCCCCTGTGTACAGATGCTGCATACAGGTCCTTTTTTAACCGAACATCAGACGCTGGCACGGATCTGTGGGTTTATGGAGAAGAACCTGTTGAAACGCAACGGCATCCACCATGAAATCTATCTTTCGGATTTCCGGAAAACAGCACCGGAAAACCTGAAAACGATATTGAGAGAGCCGGTCATCCGGCTGGTGGAATGACCGACTCCATTGCCCGGATTATTTTGCGGCCTCGGAAAGTTCCTTCAGCAGGTTCAATGCTTTTGGCCAGGCCGTATCAAAATGTTCCTTGTACTCCTCCGGAATTTCAGCACCGCCTATTTCCACGAGAAGTTCCGTTTTTCCGTCCTTTTCGGAAAGTGTATAGTTTTCGTAGGAACCGGCCCACTCCCGTGCATCGGCGCTCTCGGTATCCTCAACACCCTTCATCACAATTCCGACATGTGTTATTCCGAGGTATTCCGGAAAGCGGTTTTCCGCCACCTTCGACACCATGCCGCTTCCCTCACCATCCAGAAAAAGAATCTTGCTTCCCGTTTTCCAGTCGGTGACAGCGTTGGATCCCGGACCGAAGGGTTCTGTCCATTGGTTGTAGGTCTCCTTCCCGATCATTGTTTCAAATACGGTTTCGCGGGGAGCATCAATGAGAATACGATGTGTGGTAATGGCCATAACATTGGGTTTTAAACGACAAAATTGAACATCTCATTCCAAAAACATGGGGCGAACAGCGACTGTTTTGATGCAATTTGCGGCAGGATAGGGATGCGGATTTATTCTTTCGGATAATCGAATGCGCCGGAACGGAGATTGATTCCAAACTCCAGATAGGCTTTGAGGCAGGCCAGAAAATTGGCCCAGCCTTCGGTATTTCCCTTCAACCATTTGATGGCAGCTTCCGAATATTCCATCTTCCCTTCCGTTACCGTTACCACCGTCGATGCTTCCTTCCCGTCGCGCAGATCGAACTCCACCCTGGTCGTGCCGTTGCCCGAATCCCAAAAAAACGAAATATACGAATCCGGAATCACATCGCCGACCCGTACATGAAAACGGACATCAAATTCCGGAAATTTCCATTCCACGGTTTTTCCTTTTTCCAACCGCGCCGAACCTTCCTGGATAAAATAACCCGACATTTTTCCGGGCTCCACAATCGCATCGAAGACTTCGAAAATCGGCCGGCCGATCTGTATCGCTGTTTTTATTTCGAGCAGATTTTCCATGGTAGTTCGCCGTTGACACGTTATAAATCGTTTCTCGGATATAACCCCTGATACCCGGGATTGTTCAGCCATTCCATCAAAACCATGATCGAAAATCCGGATTTGGGCCTATATTTGTACCCCTTTTGGATGGTTAGCTCAGTTGGTTAGAGTGCTACGTTGACATCGTAGAGGTCGCTGGTTCGAATCCTGCACCATCCACCCCTTCAGCCTGCAGTCTGTCTGCTCTTTATCCGAATCTTCTTTAGCTGCCGGATATGCCGCCGGGTGTGATACACCACAAAATGCATCAGCTCAAAACGTGTATACCCTTCAAAAAAAGGCAATTCTGCATAGGTGCAGGTCTCCAGAATACGTAGGGAATTGTCTGCCTCAATAAGTTTATTCAAATCGTTCTTCAGCAATCTCAGCAACGTTTTCTGATCGTACCATTCGCGGGCAGGCATAGCTATCTCCGGTGCGTTGAGTCGCTGTTCATCATTGTCAAAAATCCGCCTCAGCGTTTCCACATTGGCATCGGGGAGGCGATCGGTAACGACGCCCGGCGCATAAACAGAACGCAGTATGGACTGCGCGGAAAGCCGCAGATGTTCCGCAACCTGTGCCGCCGTCCACCCTCCCTCCTCCGGAACAGCATTAAATTCTGCCGCATCAAACGAACGCAACAAGTTCAATAGCGCCTGGGTTACATCGCGGAGCTCATCGGTGATTCGTCGTGACATATGAAGGCTTTTCGCAAATTTATCCGTAACATACGGCGGTATGGAGGGGTGTTTACGGCAATTTGCGGGCAGAACGCGACAATGCCCGGGAATGGGAAATCAGGTTCGGTAAATGGTTTTGATGGTCCCGTCGCGATAGCCAATCAGGGCTTCGGATGCCATGCCGGCAAACAATCCGGTTTCCACTACACCCGGAATCAGATGAAGGGCTTCATTCAGTTTTATCGGATCGACAATCACCTTGAAATGGCAGTCGAGAATAAAATGACCGTGGTCGGTAACAAAGGGTTTCCCTGCTTTTTCGCGCAGCACAACCGGGCCGGTTCCGAAGGAATGTATTTTTCGTGCCACCTGTTTCCATCCGAAGGGAATGACTTCAACCGGCAATGGAAATGTGCCCAGTGTAGAAACGTATTTGGAAGAATCCACAATCACGGTTAGATGGTCGGATGCCGCAGCCACAATTTTTTCCCGCAGGAGGGCACCCCCTCCTCCCTTGATCAAATGCAGGTCGGGTGTCATTTCATCGGCGCCATCGATCGTTAGCGCAAGGGGTTGGTCAATTTCTTCGAGAGTAATCAACGGAATCCCCAGTTGTTCGCAGATATCGGCAGTTTGTTGAGAAGTGGGTACAGCTTTGAAATGAAGACCGTTAGCCACTCTTCGCCCCAGCTCCTGAAGAAGCCAGTATACCGTACTGCCGGTTCCCAGACCAACATACATTCCCGGCAGCACCCTGTCGGCCGCCATGGTTCCCAGCAGCTGTTTTACCGCTTTCATAAAATAGTATTCCTTAAAGTTACAAACTCGGCTGCGCCCCGGAAAATAAAAACGCATAGACCCAGCCCGACGTCGGTGAATCTATGCGCTGATCGTTTAACGACCCATGCCCCCATGGGCTCAGGAAGGGAAAGCTTCCTGCCAGGCGAGCATACCGCCGGTAACGTTGGTAATATTGGTAAAACCTGCCGTTTCCAGAATCAGACAGGCCTGTCCGCTTCTTTTTCCGCTCCTGCAGTAGCAGATCACTTCTTCGTCCTTGAGATCTTCGATTTCGTCGTACATCATCGACTGTATTTGACCCAGGGGGATCAATTTACCGCCGATATTGAATTCAGCATGTTCGTTGGGTTCCCGGACATCCACCAGGTTAAGTTTTTCGCCTGCGTCAAGACGAGCCTTGAGTTCGTTTACGGTGATTGATTTCATAAATTATCGTTTTTTGCAATAGAGCAGCGCCGATTAAGGCAAATTGGTTGTGTCAATTTTTGCGGGTCGTTGCAGGCTCAGCCAAACGGTGATCAATTGCCCCGGACGGATCCGGTTGATTTTTCCTTCCTCACCATAGCGCTGCGGTTCCTGGCGGTAAATAAAAGCCGCTCCCGTGTCTCTTACATTCGGATCGATTACGGTGGAGCCCCTCGACAATCCGCTGGCCGCGAGCAGGGCATCCGCTTCTGCTGCGGTAAGACCGACCAGATCCGGAACATTGATTTCCTCGTCGCTGATTCCGCTTCCGAATACCAAAGATACAACGGAACCCATTGGTATTTTGGTTCCGGGTTTTATTTCCTTACCATCCACCAGCTGTTCGATCACGGCGTTTTTGGCAAAATCGGGACGGTAGCTGGTATCCCCGAGTTTAAGTCCGATCGATTTGAGGTAATCATCGGCCGAACGGTAACTCATGTTGAGCAGGTTCGGCATTTCTATAATCGGAGGTACAGCCCGCGTAATGGTCAGGTAAACCGTCCTATGAATTTTGACGCTGGTTTCCGGATCGGGAAACTGGCGGATAACGGTCAGTTGTCGGGCCGTGTCAACATACACAGAGTCCTGAATACTTACCGAAAAGCCCTGTTCTTCCAAAAACTGGCTGGCTTCTTCAAACGTCATTCCCTTCACTGAAGGAACTTTAAGCACCTTTCCGTGGTTGGTAAAGAAATTCAGCGATTTCAAAAAAACGAAGACCAAAATGGCGATCAATGCGATGGCCGCCAGAAGGTTGACCCAGAAGGGTTTGCTCGTAATGAATCGGAACACGTGAATATTTTTGGGTTAAGGAATGAAAACTATGCCAAACATTCATCCAGCAGGGCCGTATAGAACTCTTTTAAATTCATTCCGGCCGCCTTCACCTGTTGTGGAACAATACTGGCGGCACTCTGACCGGGTACGGTGTTAATTTCCAACAGGAAGGGAACTTTCAGACTATCATCATAAATAAAATCCATCCGAACCACACCGCGGCAGTTGAACAGCGCATACACTTTGCGGGCTTCGGCTTCCAACTGGAGTTTCTGCGCCTCGCCAATCTGTGCCGGCGTGGTTTCTTCGGAGAGTCCGGGAGTATATTTTGCTTCAAAATCAAAAAATTCCTTCTTACTCTTTACTTCTGTAATCGGCAGAACATGGATATCACCTTTGGAACGGTAAACACCGATGGTAAATTCCCGTCCGGTAATAAACTCTTCCACCAATACCTGGGAATCTTCACGGAACGCTTTTGCAAGTGCCGGTTCCAACTCTTCGGCAGTATTCACCTTGCTCATTCCGATGCTTGATCCGCCGTTATTGGGCTTAACAAATACCGGCAGGCGCAGTGTCCGCAGAATTTCTGCAGGCGTCACGGGCTGATTGCGGAACAGGTGCATGGATTTGGCCACATGTATTCCACCAAAAGCTGCAACGGCAACGGTATATCGCTTGTTGAAGGTAAGGGCCGATACCGCTGCATCACAGGACGTATACGGTAGTCCGAGCAGATCGAAATATCCCTGGAGCCGACCGTCTTCACCCGGCGTTCCGTGAATACCGATGAACACGCCGTCAAAGCTGATTTTTTCTCCGTTTATGGTGAGCGAAAAATCGCTTCTGTCTACCGGATAACGGGTACCGTCAGCCGCCGGATGGAACCATTCTTCCGGGGTGATATCGATGCGGTAAATGGTATATTTCTCCTTGTCGAGATTCGCTTCGATGGTAACAGCACTCTTGTAGGAAACTTCGGCTTCGCCGGAATACCCCCCAGTAACAAACGCGATAACGGGCTTCATAATTTTTGTGTTATAGAAAGTCGGACAAAGAAACAAAAAAGAAAATGAAATGCCGATGGCTGAAAAAAATAAAAGGTGAAGGTCGTCTACCCTTCACCCTTATTCAACGGGAAATATCACCCGTCTGCAACAGGTAGCTCAAGGCTACTCTTATAAGAAGTTGCGAATTCTCTTTCTTTGTTATACGAAAGTTAGCAAAGAAAAACTACATGTGCAATTTTTCTTTTTTGGCCAACAGCTCCGCTACCGTCTCCTGATACATTTCATCGGGTACACAGCAGTCAACAGGACAAACAGCAGCACACTGCGGCTCTTCGTGGAATCCCTGACATTCGGTACACTTGTTCGGTGAAATATAATAGGTATCTACGCTGATCGGGGCATTCCGCGCCTCAGCATCGATAACGGAACCGTCCATGGTTACGAAACTGCCTTTAACGGATGTACCATCGGCGATGGCCCACTCCACTCCACCTTCGTAAATAGCATTATTCGGACACTCGGGTTCACAGGCCCCGCAGTTTATGCACTCGTCTGTTATCTTTATCGCCATAGGTTCATGATTTATCTTTTACAATAACTTTGCAGGGCAAACCTACAATTTTTTACAAAAAAACAACGCAACTGCCGTTGATTTGCAATAAGACACACGGGAAATAATGAATTTACAACAACGAATAAGCAGTCTGGTTCAGCTCGGCGCCTATATGGCGGGCAATGATGAGGAATGGATGGCCGTCAGGGAAAAAGCCTCCCGTGCGAACGGCTGGTTTACTCCGGAGTTTATCGATCTGGCGGCAGGCAATATTGTGCGGCAATTCCTGCAGGAAACTACACTCACCCGTTTTGCTGCACAGTATGCGGTGGGCGACAGTCCGACCAATCCCCGTACAGTCGGCATCGTAATGGCCGGAAATATTCCTTTGGTGGGCTTCCACGATTGGCTCTGTACCTATCTTACCGGCCATAAAGCCATGGTTAAACCGTCTTCCAAAGACGATATTTTGTTCCGTCACCTGATCGGCGTACTCGGCCAAATTGAGCCTAAAAGCACCCCATACACCCTGTTTACCGATGTTCTCAAGGGGGCCGACGCCTACATTGCCACCGGAAGCAACAATTCCGGGCGCTATTTCGACTATTATTTTGCGCGCTTCCCGCATATCATCCGCCGCAACCGCAGTTCCGCCGCCCTGCTCACCGGAAAGGAGTCCAGGGAAGAGCTCGACCGGCTTGCCGACGATATCCACCTCTATTTCGGGATGGGATGCCGGAATGTCACCCGGCTTTACGTTCCCGAAGGATACGATTTCGTCCCCCTGCTGGAAAGTTTTGAAAAATACCGCTACTTCTTCGACCACCCGAAATTCCGAAGCAATTACGACTACCAGCTGGCGATCCGGATCCTGAACAAGGAGTTTTACATGACCCGCGACACCATGATTCTGGTGGAAAATCCCTCGCTCTTTGCACCGGTGTCCGTGGTTCACTACACGCATTATTCCGATCCGGAAGCCGTAAAAGAAGAATTGAGGCAAAATTCCGACCTTCAATGCCTTACGGGTACACCGGAATTCCCTTTCGGTATCGCCCAGGAACCCCGAATTTCGGACTTCGCCGACGGCGTGGATACAATGAAATTCCTGCAGGAAATGTGACGTTTTTTCAGTTGTTAACCCGTCATTTTCAAGGTTTTGAAAACGATTTGTTAACAAGTACGAACTTCTTACTAATTTAATGTTAAATGCCAACCGGTCCGTGTGGATATACGAGAACCATCGTTTAATTTTAGAGTGAAAGGCATGTAATTTGACACAACATTGCCGTGAGTTGAAGAACGTATTGATCGTAAAAAATTAAAAACAGTAATAGCAATGAAATTCAAACAGATTCTATCCATCGTGCTGATTAGTGGAGCAACTTCCCTGGCCAGTATCTGGGGATACAACAGATGGATCGGAAACCCCCACCCGACGTTTTCGCAGTCCGATGGAAAAACCCCCGTTAATTATGCCAATTTCGTGGACCGCTCCGGAAACATCGCGGCTCCGGTAGACTTCACGCAGGCGGCCGAAGCGGCCTCCCCCGCAGTGGTGCACATCAAAACCAAGATCCCTGCCCAGCAGGTCGATAACCGCCTTCCGCGCCGTGGCAACAGCATTTTTGATGAGTTTTTCGGCGATGGGTTCGGTGAAATGTTCGGCGGCCGTCAGCGTATGATCATCCCCGAACAAAGGGCTTCCGGCTCCGGCGTATTGATCAGCGAGGATGGATATATCGTCACCAATAACCACGTAATTTCCGATGGCAAGGGTGGCCTTGCGGCTGAAATCAATGTTACCCTCGCCAACAAACAATCCTATAAAGCCAAGGTCATCGGCAACGACCCCAGTACCGACCTGGCCGTTCTAAAAATCGACGGAAAAAACCTGCCCTTCCTGCTCTATGGCAATTCCGACAATGTAAAAATCGGTCAATGGGTATTGGCCATCGGTTATCCGCTCAACCTGGAAGCAACCGTAACCGCCGGTATTGTATCCGCCAAGGCACGTAGCCTCAGCATCAACTCACGCCAGAGCCAAACCCCGGTGGAATCCTTTCTGCAAACCGACGCTGCGGTAAACCAGGGGAACAGTGGTGGCGCGCTGATCAATACCAACGGTGAGCTGATCGGTATCAACTCCGCCATCGCTTCACCCACCGGATACTATTCCGGATACTCCTATGCCATTCCGGTGAACCTCGTTAAGAAAACCGTGAACGACCTGATCAAATTCGGTTCCGTACAAAGGGCCTACCTCGGTATTCAGTATCCGAACGAAAGCCTGTCGGAAGAAGAAAGAATTAAAAGAGGAATCAAGATCGGTGAAGGGGTATACGTAGTTGATGTGGCCAAAGACGGCGCTGCAGCTGCGGCAGGCATCAAAGCCGGAGACATCATTACCAAAATCAATGGCGAAAAAATCAGCACCGGTGCGGAAATGGTGGGTATGGTAGCCACCTACGCCATCGGCGACAAAGTGACCATCGAATACAAACGCAACGACAAACTCTACACCACAACCCTCACCCTGAAGGGATCACCCGGAACCTATACCGCGCAGGTTGATGCCATCCTGGATAAACTCGGTGCGGAATTCAAAACCATTGAGAAATCGACCGCGTCCAAACTCGGCATCCGCGGTGGTGTTGAAGTGAAGAACATCGGCGATGGACTGATCGGCGACCAAACCCGTATGAAAAACGGTTTTGTAATCACCAAGGTGGGAAATACCAACATCACCAGCGTCGAGGAATTCAAAAAAGCCATCAGCCAGGCCGGAAACAGCACTACACTCGAAGGTGTTTATCCGGGATACGATGGTGTTTACATCTACAGCCTGAACGATATCAACAAATAATCGTCAACGAAATAAAATAACGAACCCCGCCACCCGGCGGGGTTTTGTTTATAAGAAAATTCTGAAAGTCTTAACGGTCAGGCATTGTACCAAACCATATAGCCATACGCCGGGACCTTTATCGCGGTATTCTCTCCAACCGATTTTTCTTCTCCCGAAAAAAGCTCTTTCATATTTCCTTCCAGCAGTGCCGACTCCGGCCTTATTTCAATGGCAGTGCCGGAAAAATTCAGCAGCACCCATACCCTTGTGTTTTCCGACTGACGCAGAAAGGAAAACACCTGCCGGGGATGCGAAGTATAAATGCGATAGGTGGTAACCGTGGTATCACCGGCACGCATGACCGGATTGGCCTGGCGAAATTTCAGCAGCTTAGCATAGAATTCCTCAAGCCCGCATTTTTCCGGCCATACCAGCGGATCCTTGTCAAAAAATTTCAACCGACGCTTATTGGGAATTTCCTGTCCCGTATATATCAACGGCATACCGTTCCACGTAGCCGAAAATACGGCAAGGGGTAACGCCAGATCGCCGTACTTTTCGTATTCGGTACCGTTCCAGCTGTTCTCATCGTGGTTCGTCGTAAAATACAAACGAAAGGCTTTGGGATAGAAAAGGCTGTCCTGGCGGTTCAGCTGATCCCAGAGCTGCTGCACCGTAGCTTCCTGTTTGGCAAACTTTTCGGTCAGGTGCATCCATTCCCAGGTGTACGATGCATCGAATACCTGATGGTAGGAAGGCTCTTCACATTCGGCCAGCCAGAAATGCGGCTTTTCCCGGTCGATTTGGGTTCGGGCTTTTTTCCAGAATTCCAGCGGCACCAGATGGGCCATATCACAGCGAAAGCCATCAATGCCAAATTCTTCAATCCAGTATTCCATACAACGGACCATCTCGTCCTGTAAGGCCGGGTTGGCATAATTCAGATCGATAACATCCTCCCATCCGTTTCTTTCGGTGAAATTCCCCTGCGCGTCGCGGATATAGAAATCGGGATGGGTGGTAGTCCAAACATGATCGAGTCCGGTATGGTTGGCCACCCAATCGATGATGATCTTCATGCCCAGACCGTGGCATGTATCCACAAGATCGCGGAAATCCTGTGCCGTGCCGTATTCCGGATTTACGGCGGTGTAGTCTTGGGCGGCGTAATAGCTGCCCAGAGAGCCTTTGCGGCCCTTGAGCGAAATGGGAGTAACCGGCATCATCCAAACGATGCCTATGCCCATACCCGCAAGCCGGGGCAGATGTTTACGAAAGGCGCGGAAGGTTCCTTCCAATTGGTATTGACGCACATTGACCTCGTAAATATTGGAAGACGCCGCCCAGACGGGTGGTTCAAAAAGCTCTGCCATAGGCTGTGTTTGTTGAGGGAAGTTAACTTTTTTCCGCCAAAAAGAGGACCACCGCTATCGGCGCAAACTTCGTACCTTTGCGGCGTATTTAACAGCCCCAGGCAAGCAAAACAGAATACCGGATGAAGCAGTTTAATGTTCCTTCAGTTTACAGAAGTACCCTGATCAGCGCCATCAAGCAGAAACGCCGTCAGGACGATAAACTGAAAAAGGATTTTACCCCCACCCTGCTCGACTTTGGGCCGCTCAAAATCTATCTCGCCCGCCATTTTGGATTCTGTTACGGTGTCGAAAACGCCATCGAAATCGCTTTCCGCACCATTGAACAAAACCCCGGCCGCCGGATCTTCTTCCTCAGTGAAATGATCCACAACCCGCACGTTAACGCCGATCTTGCAGCAAGAGGTGTTCAGTTCCTCATGGATACAAAAGGCCGTGAACTTATCCCCATGGGATCGCTTACCGCCGATGATATCGTGCTGATTCCGGCATTCGGAACCACGCTGGCCATCGAAGCGGATCTGCGTGCCCGCGGCATTGCCGTCGAAAACTACAACACCACCTGTCCCTTTGTAGAAAAGGTTTGGAACCGCTCTGCCCAGATCGCGGAAAAAGGTTATACGGTTGTCATCCACGGTAAACCGGAACACGAAGAAACCCGTGCAACCTTTTCGCACAGCGCAGCCAACGCGCCTTCCGTGGTGATCAAAGACAAAAACGAAGCCATCGAGCTGGGAAAAATAATTACCGGAGAATACGACAAACAACGCTTCTATGAAATCTTCAAAGGGCGTTATTCCGACGGATTTGATGTAGAAAAGCACCTGCAGAAAATCGGCGTGGTCAACCAAACCACCATGCTGGCGAGCGATACGCAGGGTATTGCGGATTATCTTCGTAACGTGGTGACCCAAGCCTACCAGCTCAGTCCGGAAAACGTTCCCCAGCATTTTGCCGATACCCGCGACACGCTCTGCTATGCCACGAACGACAACCAGTCGGCCGTTTACGGAATGCTGGAAACCGAAGCCGATCTCGCCATTGTGGTGGGGGGATACAACAGCTCCAACACCTCCCATCTTGTAGAACTCTGCGAAGAAAAGCTACCCACTTACTATATCAGCGATGCATCACGGATACGGTCTTCCGACGAAATCCATCACTACAATTTTCACCGGCACGAGGAATTGACCACACACGCCTGGCTGCCACCTTCACGTCCGGTACGTGTGCTCATTACCAGCGGAGCCTCCTGCCCGGACGCCATGGTAGAGGCCGTGATCAACAGACTGGCGGAACTTGTGCCCGGCACCGTGCCTACTGAAAATTTCGTGTATTAATTCTATATTGAAAATCAGCGCGGTAAAAACCTATTGCAGAAACCTGATTTTTTTTGTACCTTTTAAGATAGGGCTTCGGTAAAAAACTCACCCGCCCCCGACTTCTTCCACTGTTGCAGCAGATAACCCTGGCCACATCAGAAGGAAGAATAATTTATAATCTTATTGCATCGGCTGCACCGCTCTCCTCATCGCCTCTTGTGTCACTCACTTCATCGTTCCGAACGTCCGCCATCTGACGTAGGAGGCCGAATGATCAGCCCACATCGCCCGAGCCGTGTCCTATACCGATTTGAACCCGGATGGGTGAATGCCTATCTTTTCCGTGTGCACCAAAGTTATAGGATAATAGGCCACTCTTCCCCTAAAAAAATCCTGCCCATTCCCAAAATCGCGTCCCACGATAAAGGATTGCAGAACAGACGGATCCGTTCTGCAACAATCCATTAATCGTGTGATTTTTCATCCAATCCTATCAGTAGCGCATTACCTGCTGATCCACTTCCTCCACTACGCCATCTATATTCTTCGTCTTAAGAGTCAGTATTGCCGGGCTATGAGTTGCTTCAAAATAAAGGGTATCCTTGTTGCTTCCAGGTTTGGCATCGTACTCCATGGTCAGGCCATTTTGTTCCTGGATGATGATTTTTTCGCCGGGAACCACGTCCATAAATTCAACTTCGAGAGCGAGTGTGGTCGTGGGTTTTTCCATTTTTTCCGAGTTACAGGAAACCAATGCGAGGGTTATCAGTGCAAAGAGTATTTTTTTCATGGCTTAGAGTTTGGAAGATTTTTTAATGAGACGGAAAGATCCTTTTACGTATTTGATGGGAAGAGAAGAACAGGGGTTCGACATGGAGCGTACGGCGGCGCCGAGGTTTCCGTTCGAACCTGCGTAGGCAACGGTAATACCCGGGCTCTGTGTCAGCGAATTCGACCCGGTATAGGTTCCGGAGATTGAGATAAATCCGTTACCGGTAATTGGATTTGGTGCGGATGCGTTGTTGAAGTTGGTGGTATACAAGGCTCCGCAATTGGAAAACGTGGTGGGCGGTGATGCAATGGTGGTATTCTGACTGATGATCACGGTACCGGAAATAACGTTGTTGGGGTTGGCCAGATAGAGGTTCTTCGCACGCACGGCAGCTCCGCTGTTTACGGTCAGATAGCCGATGTTGATATTGAGCGAATTCACCACTTCCAGTTCGCCGTTAACGATAACGGGACCGTTTGCATTAAAATCATTTCCGTTTACGATCAGTTTTCCTTCGACGATGAGTTTACCCGAAGAGAAGTTGGGGTTCGTCAGCGACACGGTTTCACCTGCGGGGATGGTCAACGTTCCTGCCCAACCGATTCCGGTGTAGCTTCCGCCCTTAATGGTGCCGCCACTGCTCAGCCAGGCGTAGTTGGACGGGGTGATATACGAGTTGTTCTGCGCTTTCAGACTATGGAAGCCTAATGAAAAAACTACAGAAAATACAGACAATACAAGAGCCTTGCGACCAATCTGGCCGGCATTTAACCAAAAGTTCATGATTATTTAAAGGTTTGTGTTTACAGTAGGATGCACTGTTTTTCAAACCGGAAATGGATCGGAAAATAGCTTTTCACCCAGGATAAAAGGATTGGCTTTCTTCTGGCAAACGAATAGGAATAATAATACTTATAACAGTTGATGAGGGAGGTTTCGGTAGGATGTTGGGTACGTTGGATGCGTAATTACGTAATTGCCGTAGGGTAAGAAGGGGTGTGGAGGGGGTAACGTTTTTACTTTGACGGTGCAAAGATATATCGTATTCCAATAAGTAAAAACACCTAGGGAAACCTTTTTATTTTTTTTAACAATAACTAGGAAGTGATTTTCTTAACCAGGTTAAGGGCATGCTGGAGTTGTTCCTCCATGGTGAGATTGGTATTGTCGATAACGATAGCATCTTCGGCCTGCCGAAGCGGACTTATTTCACGGTGGGAGTCGATATAGTCGCGCATCTCGAGATTGTTCTTCACCTCTTCAATGGTGATATTGGGATTTTTCTGATAGAGTTCCCGGAAGCGGCGTTCCACCCTTACGGCATTGTCCGCCGTCATGAAGATTTTCAGTTCAGCGTTGGGGAATACCACGGTTCCGATATCGCGCCCGTCCATAATAATTCCCTTACGGGCACCCATTTTCTGCTGTTGAGCTACGGCAAATTCGCGGACCGCCCCGATGGCGGCCACTTCGCTTACTTTTTCGGCTACCACCAGATCGCGGATAACATATTCCACGTTTTCATCATTCAGAAAGATTTCACTTTGGTTGCTGGCTTCGTTGTAGTGAAATTCCAGGGTGATATTGGCGAGGGCATCGTCGACCTGTTTGGAATCGGTCCAGTCGACATGATTCCTCAGAAAATAGAGGGTAATGGCCCGGTACATCGCACCACTGTCGATATATACGTAGTTCAGCTTTTTTGCGAGCTGTTTCGCCAGTGTACTTTTTCCACAGGACGACCATCCATCGATGGTGATGATTATTTTTTTTGCAGCAGCCAAGAGAATGCAGTTAAATATGAACAGCCCTCAAACCGAAGGATCGGCACAGGGTACAGAAATTTTATTGATACAACTAGAACCAGCCACGACCGGCGCCTACTTCACGGAACGGCCAGGGAATGGTGATGAGGATCACGAGGAGCGCCAGCACAAAAAACAGCAGGGTTCTGCGGTGTTTGATGCCGTCGGCGATATTCTTTTTGGCGAAGCCTCTACCCACGTGTACCAATGAAATCGCTATCACCATACTGATCAGGTGCTCCACCGCAAAGAAGCGGTAGCGCGCTTCACCCATGATTTCTCCCATTCCCTTGGCGCGGATCAGTTCCAGACCGTTGCCCCCCATAAACCAGAGGTAGAGACCGATCAGGAGCATAATATCACAGGAGATCATCAGGAAGAGGCCCACCTTGCGGTCGCCGTTGGAAAAAGGCTTGTTTCCGGCAATACCGGTGATACTCTTAACGATGGCAATAACCAGGAGCAAGAGTATGACCCAGCGGAGAAAACTATGGAGGTGCAACATTCCTGTGAACATGATAATTAATTTTGTTGGTTCAGCTGCAAATATACCTTTTATCCATTTTGAACGTTTTATCCTGAAATGTTTATTTTCACGCTTTTATCCCACATGAAAAGATTCGGCAGAAACTATACGGCAATATTTATCCTGGCCACAGCCCTCGGTGCCTGCCAGCACGATGGCTCCGGTAACGGCCGGGCGAACAATAACCGCAGCGACGACGCCTTGAATCTGCTCAGATCGGCGGTAAAACAATACCCCGACTCCATGCGGCTCCGTGCCCAGCTGGCTTCCCGACTCAGGGAAAACGGCGATCTTTCGGGCGCGCTGAGGGAAACCGGCATCATTCTGGCCAAAGACTCGCTGAATCCTGGTATCCTTCAGTTTCAGGCCGAACTACTACTCGATCGGAAGGATACGGCCGAAGCCATCCGTGCCTTTGAAAAGATTGCGCGCGCTAATCCCGAATCGGAAACCCTGTACAGTCTCGCCTATCTGTACGCCAAAACGGGCAACAGTGTTGCGCTCCGACTCTGCGACACCATGATCGCCCGGATGAGCCGCCAACACCCCAAGGGCGACCCCTATTTTATCCGGGGTGTTTACCATCTTCGCACGGGAAATGAGGATCTGGCGCTCAAAAGCTTTAACCAGAGCATCAATATCGACCATACCATGATGCAGGCCTATACCGAAAAAGGCAAGCTGCTGTTCCGCCGGAAGCAATACAAGGAAGCCCATTCCGTGTTCCGCCTGGCGGCCACCGTGTCGAATACCTACGCGGACGCCTACTACTGGCAGGGCAAATGCCAGCAGGCCCTGGGCAACAACTCCGAAGCGGCCGACCTTTACCGGAAAGCCCTGGCCCTGGACCCCGAACTTACGGAGGCGGGAAAAGCCCTTAAAGAACTAAAAAACTGATACGTAACTTGCACGACAAAAAAATAACGGATCATGCCCATCATCGCACCATCATTACTTGCAGCCGACTTTCTCCATCTCAGGAAAGAATGTGATATGCTCAACAGCTCTGAGGCCGACTGGTTTCATCTGGATGTAATGGATGGCCGCTTTGTTCCGAACATCAGCTTCGGACTGCCGGTGATTTCGCAGATCCGCAAAGCCACGCAAAAGATCTGTGATGTTCACCTGATGATTGAAGAACCCGGCAATTATGCGGAGGCCTTCCGTAAGGCCGGTGCCGACTATCTCACCGTTCATGCAGAAGCCTGTCCGCACCTGCACCGTATCATCCAACAGATCCGCCAGCTCGGCATGCGCGCCGGTGTTGCGCTGAACCCCCATACGCCGGTATCGGTTCTGGAAGACATTATTCATGAGCTGGACATGGTCCTGATTATGAGTGTTAATCCAGGTTTCGGCGGACAGGAGTTCATTCCCCATTCCCTGGAAAAAATCCGGAAAGTGAAACAGCTCATTCAGTCGCGCAAACCCGATGTGCTGATTGAGGTAGACGGCGGCATCAACGAACAAAATGCCGCTTCCATTGTAGAGGCCGGAGCCGATGTACTGGTGGCCGGTTCCAGCGTATTCGGAGCGGCTGATCCGATGGCCGTTATCCATAACCTGAAACATCTTTCCACGTAACCGAACTCCGAAAAAAAATCTCCGCACCCCGTTCGGGTATCAACAACTTGTTGATAACTTAATTTGTTATATACATAGTGTAAAAACTATATTTGGTTACCACCGTTGCCATCATGTCAGCCGGTACTGTACAGGCATAAAAATTGCCTTACCTACCCATGCGGAGTCCGTAATTGTGAACCTAAAATGAACGACCTTGACAGAATCCATCATCAACCTCGAAACAGTAAACCCTATTGAATTTTTTGGGGTGAACAACGGCAAGCTCGATCTTCTTAAAAAGAAATTTCCTCTGTTAAAAATCCTCTCCCGGGGAACACAGATTAAACTCAGCGGCGCGCCCGAGCAGATTGAAACAGCAAAAGAAAAAATCGACCTTATTGTTCAATACCTGGAAAGGAATGGACATATGAGTGAGAACTATTTTGAACAGATATTGGGCGGTGATGATGCAGAAACCGTCGACAATTTTGTAGACCGAAATCCCAACGATATCCTGGTTTTCGGCCCCAACGGAAAAACCGTACGGGCCCGTACCGCCAACCAGAAGAAAATGGTAGCGGCGATCGACAAAAACGATATTGTGTTTGCCATCGGCCCCGCAGGTACGGGTAAAACCTATACGGCCGTTGCCCTGGCGGTAAGAGCCCTCAAAAACAAATTGGTTAAAAAGATAATCCTTACCCGCCCGGCCGTGGAAGCAGGTGAAAGCCTGGGCTTCCTTCCCGGAGATCTGAAAGAAAAAATTGATCCGTATCTTCGTCCGCTCTATGATGCGCTGGACGATATGATTCCGGCCGATAAACTGGGCTACTACATGAGTACCCGGACCATTGAAATTGCTCCCCTCGCCTACATGCGCGGGCGTACGCTGGACAATGCGTTTATCATTCTGGATGAGGCACAGAACTCCAACGAACTGCAATTGAAAATGTTCCTGACCAGGATCGGCGCCAATGCCAAGGCGATCATCACGGGCGACCCTACACAGGTTGACCTTCCCAAAAATCAGCGGAGCGGACTGGAAAAAGCCACCCGCATCCTGAGAAATATTGACGGTATTGCCCATATTGAACTGGATGAGGAAGATGTTGTTCGCCACCGTCTTGTCAAAGCCATCATCAAGGCTTACGACAAGGAGAAGGAACGGGAAGAAGCGTATCTGGAGCAGAAACAACAAAACCGCCCCACCATTACCCGTATGAACCGAGGGGAGGCACAATAACGCACCATTCATGAAACAACAACTGATCATTCTCGGAATCGCTGTCACCGCACTGTTCTACACCTGCAAACCAAAGGATGCCACCCCGCAGAAGGCTGAAAACGCCCTGGATGCCGGTCGTGAATTCATCAAGGCATCCCTGGAAGGAAACCGGAACAGAGCCTATTTCTATATGCTGAAGGATTCGGTAAACGAAAACCTGCTCGACCGCTGGGAAGAAAGTTTCCGCAAACTCCCCCGCGACGACCGCGAGGCTTTCCGGAACGCCAATATCTGGATCCGTTCGCAGGAAGACCTCAACGATTCCGTTTCGATCATCCATTTTTCGAACAGCTACAAAAATCAACCTCAGGTACTCAAAGTGTTGAAAAACGACAGCGAATGGCTGGTCGATTTTAAATACACTTTTACCGAAGGGGAACAATAACAATTGGATTATGGGATTGCAGGATGGGCAGGATTTTTTTCCGGACTTCTGCAATCCCGTTTACTGTTCTGCTGTCATCGTTTGGAATGACCAGGTGTGTGACCAAAGAGGGGCTGGAACAAAAACAAACCGGCCACCACACCCTAAAACGTTGGATACCTCTACACCCGCTCAAGGCCTGTGATAGCTCAATTTTTCCACTCGGCAGGTCGAGTATATATTTTGTTACCGTTCTGGACGAGTGTATTTTGAGGGGGCTGAATTTAGATTTAATCATCTTCTGGGTGGGACTTGATCACTAACAACATAATCATACTTTTATTACCGCAAACGATTTTGGTAAATTTTTCAGGTTTCTTTCTTTTTTGTCTCGTTTTAAACTCTCCTGGTCAAGTCGGCCGCGCAATCGATAGCGTAATTTAATTGGTTGAAAATGATAAGAACCCTAATTTCGCGCAGATTTTACCATTCCCACCGTATCGGGAATGAGATATAAGATAAAATACATATATGTCACAAGTCGTTTTACATCCCTGGCATGGCGTAAGTCACGGTGAGCAAGCCCCCAGGATCGTTACCGCAGTTATCGAAATTCCCCAGGGTTCCCGCGCGAAATATGAGATCGACAAAGCCAGCGGTCTGTTGAAACTGGATCGTGTTATCTATTCTTCCTTCTATTATCCCTGCAACTACGGATTTATTCCCCGCACCTACGGAGAAGACAAGGATCCGCTGGATATCCTCGTGTTCACCTCTCTGCCGGTTCAGCCCATGACCCTCATGGAAGCCAAGGTGATCGGAGTCATGCAGATGATCGACGGTGGTGACGGCGACGACAAGATCATTGCGGTTGCGGCCAACGACCCTTCCGTAAACCACTACAACAATATGGAAGAGCTGCCGCCCCATTTCTTCGGCGAACTCCGTCATTTTTTCGAGGAATACAAGAAACTGGAAAATAAAACCGTTAAAGTAGAAGAGTTCCAGGACAAGGCCACCGCCCTGAAAATCGTCAGCGACGCCATCGAACTCTACAAACAAAATTTTAACGTAGAATAAGCTGATTCCCTTAACTTCGCAAAAATTATCAAAGCATGGAAGCAAAAAAATCAACCGGCAAATATTGGATGCTGTTTTTCGCATCACTGGTGTTAATGGTACTTTGGTACATTTTCGCGCCGACTTCTTCTTCTCTTTCACTTGCACTGGTAACCACTGCTTTCGTGAAAGCCATGGACATTATCTAAGCCGAATCTATTTAATTTCCGATACGCGGGGCTGCCTGTTTCATGCCAGCCCCGCTTTTATTTTCGCCCTAAATACCTGTTTTTCACTTTTTTTATGGAATTTTACTCTACCAACATCATAGATTAAAGACCATTCGTGAGAGGTGAATATACAGACCAGGAATTACTGGACCGGTATTACCGGGAGCACGACAGCAATTGGCTCGGTGAACTTTTCCGGCGCTATACGCTGCTGTTGCTCGGTGTATGCATGAAATACCTCCGGAACGAAGAAGAAGCCCGTGATGCTGTACAACAGGTATTTCTAAAAGCCATGACCGAACTTCCGAAATACCGCGTCACCTATTTTAAGTCGTGGATTTATATGGTTGCCAAGAACTACTGTTTGATGCTGCTCCGGAACAACGGCAACCGACACGTGGATATTTCCACCACCCCGCTCGAATCGCCCGACGACGAAAGCGCATTTCAGGCCATGCTCGAACAGGAGAAACAACTTTCCCTGCTGGAATCGGCCCTGGTGGAACTGAACGAGGACCAGCGGACATGCATAACCCTGTTTTACCTGGAAAAGAAATCCTACCAGGAAATTGTTGAACGAACCGGGTATTCCTTCATGCAGGTGAAAAGCCATATCCAGAACGGCAAACGAAACCTCCGCATTATTATGGAAAGAAAAATGAAACACCAGCAATGACGAATCAGCAACATACACATTCCGGCAACGGCCTTCCGCCCGATGAGCAGCTGCTCCTGCAGTATCTCCGTGGAGAACTGTCGCCCGAAAAAAAAGCGTTGCTCGAACAGCAGCTGAACGATTCGGAGTTTGAAGCCGAAGCACTGGAGGGACTGAGCCAGTTTACCGACCATTCCCTTCTCCCCGATTATGTAAACCAGATCAATAACCGGGTTTCGCAGAAACTGAAACAGCAGGGCCGGCGAAAAAGAAGACCGCTCCCTACGTTAAAATGGATCTATCTTTCCCTGTTCATCATTCTATCGCTGGCCATCCTGGCCTATATCGTCATTCATTTTTTGCAGTAGTCAGTACGCTTTTTTATCGGGCTTCTCCAACCATTTGCGGAATACGGCGACGGCCGCCTCATTCGGTATATGACTAACGGGGATTCTGCGGATCCCCGCATCCCTGTTCATTTCCTCATAAATAAACGAGTCGTCGAATCCGATGGCTGCCGCATCGGCACGGGTATTGGCAAAATAAACCACATCCGGACGGGCCCAATAAATGGCACCCAGACACATGGGACAAGGTTCGCAGGACGCATACACTTCGCAGCCGTCGAGCTGAAAGCTGCCCAGCTGCTTACAGGCATCGCGGATCGCCACAACCTCGGCATGGGCCGTAGGATCGCCGTCGGTAATCACGCGGTTCCAGCCGCGGCCCACCACTTCGCCGTCTTTTACAATCACACAGCCAAAAGGACCGCCATCACCGGCATCCATCCCCTGTTCCGAAAGTCGGACCGCCATTTCCAAATATTTTGCGTCAAACACGATTTCCGTTTTTTTAAACCCAGAAATTGGATAGATTTTTTCGATCGCGCGATAGAAAAGATCTATCGGTATATTTTCTCAACCAGCATCCGGTATTGGGTCAGCCCGTGATGCAGAAATTTATTGGAGCCCTCATCTGGATATTTTTCGAGGTATTCCGCATCGGGAACCAGTACAATCGGTGTGCCTGCGGGCTGATAATTATTACCTGCCGCGAATTCCGGCCGTTTCATCTGCTTCACCGATTTCTTCAACTGGCTGTACATGGTTTTTCCGAGATAGTTCTGGAATAGCCGTACGCTTTTTCTCGTCGTTTTATCCAGACGGTTATAGGCCCTTTTCCCGTACGTGCGGATCAGTAACGGTTTTTCCTTTAACCCCGCCTTGAAACCCGTAAAGGGATTCAGCTTGTTGAAATCGTCGAGGGTTTGAACGGAGAAGGGCGTTTCCGGCACCCAGTCAAGAGAATTGACCACCCGGAAACCATACCCGTTTCGTGTGATAAAGTCGAAATCGTAGGCATACTGTAGGTTTCCGGGCTTGGGCGCGGCGCTGCAGTAGGTCTTGATCACGATGTCTTTGGGTAATACATCAGGATCCAGATATTCCAACCACGAACGCAGCAGAAAGGCAATAGCCCCACCCTGACTGTGTCCGGTTATGATAAAGGAACGCACACCTACCTTGTAGTGTTTCAGGATCTGGTCAAGAATCGTCGGAGCCATATACGCCAGTCCGGTGGTCCAGCCCACATGTACCATGGCTGCCGGCGAAGAAGCCAGTTTGTACCGGAAGGTGGTGGAATCGTTCAGATGCAGTTCGCCCTGGGCCGGAATCATGGCGGCATAAAAATTTTCCATCCAGGAGATATTGCTGCTGGTGGTACCACGAATGGATATGATACCAATATTCCCGTTGCGCCAGAACTCCCATTTGTTTTGGAGCGGCGTAACTGCAGAACTGTAGTATTTTTTATAGTTACCGTAGGAAATGGGGGGCGCCGTACTGTCGCGTTTGTAGAAACTATTGCCCAGGTTAAGACATTCCAGATATTCCCGGGGATCAAATCCCGGTTTGAGTTGTGCGGAAACAGGGCGGACCAAAAACAGAAACAGTACTCCAAGTACGAATAAATTGCGCATGGCAGGCTGATTTAAAAATAGACAATCCTTGCACCATAAAGTTGTTTATTTTTTGGGAATATATTGCTTCAATTTTTCAACAAGGCCGGAGAGATTGGTGTTATCTTTGATTAGAGCCCTTTTAATAACTTTCAATGACGACGTCGAAGCAAACAATATTTATCCGCATTCTGAAAATAGTCGGCTGGATTCTCCTGGGCATCTTTGCATTGGTTGTGGCGGTGTTGCTTCTTCTGCAAACCAACTGGGCGCAGCAAAAGATTAGAAAAGAAGCCGTCTCCTATCTCGAAAAAAAGCTCCGGACCCGCGTTCAGATCGGCAATATCCGGATAAACTGGCTCTATAATCTCGAGCTCGACGAAGTGTATATCGAGGACCAGGGAAAAAAGCCCCTGGTTTATGTCGGAAAACTTGAAGCCTCATACCGCCTGCTGGACCTTCTGGATAACCAGCTCACCATCCGCAGGGTTTCCGTTGACAGCCTTTATGCGCATATTTTCCGGGCGGCAGGACAGGAAAAGTTCAATTACAGTTTTATTGCCGATGCCTTCAGCGACTCCAGTTCGGTGTCCAATGCCGATACCCTTTCCGACGGAACGGGCCTGAAATGGAATCTGGGCAAACTGGAACTGCATCGGATCAACCTGATCTTCGACGATCAGGAAGGCGGGCAGGAATATCGGGCTTCGGTTACTTCCCTGGAAACGAATATCAGCCGTTTTGACCTCGACAAACAGCTGTACGGACTGGAATATCTGGAAACCCTTAACCTGCGTGCGAAGGTACATTTTACGAGGGCATCGGCGGGCGACAGTACGGAAACCACTGAAACCCCACCCGGCCCCTCGCCCGTGATAAGCCTGGGTACTGCCACTCTTGCACAAACCGACTTTGAATTTGAAGACCAGATCGGCGGCATTAAAACCTATACCAACGCGGGGCGGCTGGAAATCCACCGTGCCGAGGTTGATCTCAACGAGTTTACCGCAGCCGTTAAATCGGTTTCGCTGGAAGACCATAACAGTACCATAGTTATGGGGAAAACCCAGAATATGGAGCAAAAGCCGTCGTCCGGGCAGCCCGACAACGCACCCGCCTTTCGGTTTGCCGTAGACGAAATCAGCATCTTACGCAATTCAGTGGCCTACGATGATGCCTCCAGCCCCAGACAAGCCCGGGGAATGGATTTCGGTCACCTCAACTTCTCCGGTCTGAATGCCGGTATGGAAAATCTTGTTTACGATGGAAATGCGTATAAGGTCCGGGTAGACTCACTGCGGATAACCGAGGCATCCGGATTCTCCGTGAAACAGTTTAAGGGAGAAATCACTTATTCCGACAAGGGGGTCAAATGGGAAGACGGTATCCTCGCCACCAACCGAAACTATCTGGCTGCGGGGTTTGAAATGGCCTACGATTCGCTCGGACAAATCCGCACCCACCCCAACCGCGTGGTGCTGGAGGCCGATATCCGCCAGGCACAGATTGTGCTGGATGATCTTCTCTACATTCTCCCCGAGCTCTGGGAGAACGAATACGTACGCGCCCTGATGGGAAAAACCTTTGAGATGAAGACGAGCGTGAAGGGAAGGCTAAACGACTTCACAATACCGGCGCTCACGGTACGGCAGGGTACGGTAAACCTCCATGCGTCGGCCAAGGTTAGTGGTCTTCCGGATATGGATAAACTGAAAATCGACCTGCGGCTAACCGAATTTTCGGGTACCCGTGAGGGGTTGCTTGGCTGGCTGCCCGAAAATCTGCTGCCGGAAGGTTTCCGTTTACCGGAACGCTTTGCTCTTTCCGGAACCTATACCGGAGGTTTGAACGATCTGCAAACCAACCTCAGTTTGAGAACATCGGAAGGCAATGTCGTTATCCAGGGTAATGCCTCCAATCTAAGCGATGAGCGGCGCGCACGCTACAATGTACGGGCGGCCACGGAGGGCGTGGATGTCGGAGCCTTCATCGGCAATGAAACCATCGGAAAAGCGAACATACATATTGACCTTTCCGGAACCGGATACGATCCCCGGTATGCGGATGCCACCTTCGCCGGTGCGATCCACTCGCTGGAAGCTAACGGTTATACCTATTCGAAAATAGACTTTAACGGCAAACTGCAGGACCAGTTGCTGAAGGCCGAACTTCAATCGGCCGATACGAATCTTCGGACCCACCTTACATTGAATTATAGTTTGGACAGCACCCGCCCTTCAATGGTTACCGCTGTCAATGCTGAATACATCGACCTGAAAGCTCTGGGCTTCAGCGCCGACCCGCTGACGGTGAAAGGAAGAATTGATGCCGACTTTCCAAGCCTGGACCCGGATCGTCCCGTCGGAAAATTGGTCGTTCATCAGATACAGGTTGGAAAAGAAGGAGAAATATTTGCCCTGGACAGTATACTGGTCACCGCCGCCCGGGATCTGGATACCCAGCGCATCAGTATACGTTCGCCCTTTCTTGGGGCCACATTGAAAGGGAAATACGAACTCACCAAACTGATCGCGGATGCTTCGCTTATGGTAGCCCGTTACCGCAGCGAGCGTCCGGACACCATCCCCCTTCCCTCCCAGGGACAACAGGCTGAGCTTAGGGGTATCGTATTCTATCCCCGGATCGCAAAGTCGCTGGTACCGGCGTGGACACATATGACACCCGCACGCATCAACGGAGATATCAACAGCGCCACCGGAGAAATGTCGCTGGTGACCAATGTGCAGCAACTGCAGTACGGCGATTTCAACGTGGATTCGCTGAATCTATCCATTGAAGGCGATATCGACTCACTGGATTATTATGTAGGTATTAAGCGACTGATGCATCCTACCTTTCCGCTTTTCCAGACCCGGGTAAGAGGGATGATGTCGCACAGTAAAATAACCTGGACGGTAGAAACAGATGATGCCCGCGAAAAACCACGATACCGCCTGAACGGGCTGGTACTTACCCAGCCGGGCCGAACCGTACTTCAGTTTTCGCCGGGCATATTGCTGAATGCCGAAACCTGGGATGTCAATCCCGACAACGAAGTGGTGTTCCAGAATGGCGGTCTGGCGGGCGGTAACCTGAAACTGCTCCGTAACAACCAGCAGATGGCCGTTACAACCGGCGCCAATGGCGTACCGGTGAACCTGCAGTTCAATGCGTTTCCCCTGACCGCCATTGCCGGAATCATTCAAACCGATACCGCCCTTGCGGAGGGATATCTGACCGGCGATGTGGTTGTACCGCAACTCAACCCCTTCCACTTCAATGCGGATCTGCGGATCGACAGCCTGAAGGGCTTTGGTTATCCGGTGGGGCAGCTTACCGCAAAAGCCGACAGTCGCGACGAAGGGGTCTATAACCTCGATATCGGTTTGGGCGGATTCGGGAATGATGTCCGTATCAATGGCTGGTACAATGCCAACGACAGCGGAAGCATGCATTTTGATGCCTCGCTCAACCCCATCAGCATGCAAAGCCTGCAACCCTTTCTCAATACCTATCTCGACTCCATGCAGGGAACATTGTCCGGAAAGTTCACGGTGAACGGGCCGGTGTCGGCCCCCACCATACGCGGTCAATTGCGCACCAATAAGGCCGGCCTTATTTACCGCGACTACAACACGTTTGTGGTATTGCCCAATGAAACGATCGTATTCGACGAACAGGGGGTATTGCTGAACGACGTTGTAGTGGCCGATCGTGAGCGAAACGAAGCCGTCGTTTCCGGGCGAGTGTTCACTACCGATTATACGCAGTATCGCTTCAACCTGGCTTTGAAGGCCCGGAACTTTCTGGCCATCAGCACACAGGCCCGTCCCGAACAATGGATTTACGGACCCGCCTGGATTGATGCCGATCTGACGGTAAAAGGCGATATGGACCTACCGGTTATCGACGGTAATGTGAAACTCCGCGACGGATCGGATTTTACCGTCGTAATCAAGGAAGACGATCCCGGTGTTGAAGAACGAAAAGGCATCATAACCTTTGTTGACAAGGACAATCCGCCCGACTCAGCGCTGATCGCCAAACAACAGGCACAGGACAGCGCCACCACGGCAAAAATTTCGGGACTGTCGATGAGCGTGAATGTCGAAGTCACCCCCAAATCCACCTTCACCCTGGTACTCGATGAAATGAACGGCGATTTCCTCAAGGTGAAGGGAACGGCCTCGCTCAACACCACCATCGATGCGAGCGGAAAAACCAGCATGACCGGCCGGTATATGGTGGAAGAGGGCGAGTACCAACTTTCGCTCAACCAACTGATCAAGCGTAATTTCAAGATTGCCAATGGCGGGACGATCGTCTGGAACGGCGATCCCACGTCCGCAACACTGGACCTCAGTGCGGTGTATGAAGTCAGTACCACGGCCTATACCCTGATCAAGGACGTGGTAAGTAATTCCAATACCGCCGCCGTACGGCAGAAATTTCCCTTCCAGGTTTACCTGAACATCAAGGGTGAAATGCTGCAGCCGGATATTTCCTTCCGTTTGGATATGCCGGAACGCGACCGAAACATCTTCGATGGTGCAGTGTATACCCGCCTGAAACAAATCAACCTGGACCCCTCTGAGCTCAATAAACAGGTAATGGGCCTCCTGGTTTTGAACACGTTTATTGCCGATAACCCATTTGCCAGTCTGGAAAACAGTTTTTCCGGAAATCTGGAATCCACGGCGCGACGTACGGCGGGGAAAATTCTGGGGCAACAGTTGAACAATCTGCTGGGCGATATGATCAAGGGCGTGGATCTCACCTTCGATGTGGAGTCGAAGGATGATTTCAGCTCAGGAACCCAGGACACCCAAACCGACCTGAATATCGGTGTTTCCAAAAATCTGTTCAACGACCGTACGACCGTTACCATCGGAAGCAAGGTAGGCCTCGAAGGCGCCAACAATACGTCGTCGCTGGCCGGAGACATAACAATCGAATACAAGCTTACACGCGATGGAAGGTACCGGATTAAACTATACCGCATCAACAACGACGAAGCGATTCTTGAAGGTCAGGTCATTGAAACCGGCGTAAGCTTTGTTTTGTTCATGGACTTCAACCGGTTCCGTGAACTGTTCCAGCGGGTGCGGGAAGAAAAGATCATCAAACGCAGGGACGGCAAGGAGAAAACGGAAAACAACGACGAGTAAAACCGATGAATTCATCTGAGCTGATGAAAAGAAACTTATCATATATCGTTATTCTTATTCTGACGCTGAGTTCCTGCAGCAACCTTAAAAAATTGCCTGCAGGCGAGAAACTGTACACCGGCGCAACGATTAAGTTTACCGACAAGCCCGAGGAAAAGAAAGAACTGGAAGAAGATCTGGACGGCTTGATTCGTCCACGTCCCAACAAAAAATTTCTCGGCATGCGCATCAAATTATCCCTTTACAATCTCGGAAAAGAACCGAAAGGAAAAGGGCTTAATTATCTGCTCCGCGAGAAATGGGGAGAGCCTCCGGTTCTGTTCAGCAAGGTACGTCCGGCCTATACCAGTGCCGTACTCCGTAGCCATCTCGAAAACAAAAGTTATTTCGACAGCCGGGTTCGGTTTGAAGTACAGGAAAAAGAAAAAACCGCCCATGTGGTGTACACCATCCGTGCCGGCCACAGCTACACCATCAACGATATCTTTCTTCCCGAAGACAGTTCCATGGTTTCGTCGGTGATCCGGGCTGCCGGCAATTCCAGCCTCATCAAACCGGGCGACCCCTTTGATCTCGACATCATCAGGGCCGAACGGGAACGTATAGACGAAGCCCTCAAGGAAGAAGGATTTTTCTATTTCAATCCCGATTTTCTTTTGTTTGAGGTAGACAGCACCCTGCAGGGCAAGGTAAACCTTTATGTTACCGTCAAGCCGCAGATCCCCTATCTGGCCAAACAACAGTTTCGGATCAACACCATCACAATCTATCCCAACTATACGCTCGACAAGGATTCGGTTTACCAGCATTCCGCCGGAAGGAAATACAGGACCTTCACCCTGGTCGATCCCGACAGCCTTTTCCGGGCGAATATTTTCCGACGTTCCGTATTCCTGAAACCCGATTCGCTGTACCGACGGTCCTCACATAACATCACGCTGCGAAGGCTGGTAACCCTGGGGCCCTTCAAATTCATCAAAGCCAATTTCGACCGACCGGCCGACAGCCTTCAGCCACTGCTGAACACCACGCTTTATCTTACCCCCTATCCCAAAAGAACCCTTCAGGTACAGTTGAGCGGCAGCAGCAAATCGAACAATTTCGTGGGTTCCGAAATCAATGTGCAGCTGACGAACCGGAACCTCTTCCGCGGCGCAGAGGCCCTGGAAGTACATGTTGGCGGAGGTTTTGAAACGCAGGTCGGCGGAAACCAGCTGTCGACCAACTCCTATACATTGACGGGAGAAGTAGCCCTGAATGTGCCCCGGTTTGTTTCCCCCTTCCGGCTCATCAACCCCCGAACACCCTATGTACCCCGTACGCGGGTGTCGTTGTCCTACGAACAACTCAGCAGAACCAACCTGTACACCTTAAGAGCCCTTCGTTTGGGCTGGGGCTACAGCTGGCAGAAAAACCGCTACTGGGAATATACCCTCACACCGCTGAACATCAGCTATACCCTTCCAGGAAACATCACACCCGAGTTTCAGCAGATGTTGGATCAGGATCTTTCCCTACGCCAGACCTTTGAAAAACAGTTCATACTGGGAAGCGTATATTCCGCCAAGTACAACAATCAGCTGGATCTCAAGAGGAGGAACACCACAGTGGCCGATTTCAACGTGGATGTTTCCGGCAATCTGGCCGGCCTGATTTTCACGGGTAAAAATGATGTTGGACAGAAAACCCTGCTGAGTGTTCCCTACTCGCAGTATATCCGGTTTACGGCCGATTTCCGGAATTTCTGGAAACTCAACAAAACGATGACCTGGGCCAACCGTTTGATCGCCGGCTACGGCTATTCCTACGGCAATTCCGTTTCCATGCCCTTTGTCAAGCAGTATTTTATCGGGGGAAGCAACAGCATAAGGGCCTTCCGGGCACGTACTCTGGGGCCTGGAAGTTATCAGTCGCCCACCAGCGATTTGCTGGCCAGCGAAGCCGGAGATATTAAGCTGGAGGCGACGACCGAGCTGAGAGCGAAGCTTTTCAGCATCGTGAACGGCGCTATTTTCGTGGATGCGGGTAATATCTGGCTCCGCAAGGAGAATCCGGTAAAACCCGGAAGCGGATTCTCAGATTTTCAGCGGGAATTTGCGGTCGGCACCGGTGCAGGCCTCCGTTTCGACGCCTCGATCCTGGTGGTGCGATTCGATCTGGCCTTCCCGCTCCGGAAACCTTGGCTTCCGGAAGGAGAGCGCTGGGTATTGGACGAAATCCGCTTCGGCGACCGGACCTGGAGGCGCGAAAACCTCATCCTCAACATCGCTATCGGCTATCCGTTTTAACAGAATAGATACCTCACATTTTGTATCTTTGCGGCCTAAAAATTATCAACAGCATGAGCAAAGTAAAAGTGGGTTTGGTGCAGATGAGTTGTACGGCCGACAAAGCGGCCAACCTCTCAAAAGCCATTCAGAAAATACGTGATACCGCAGCCGACGGAGCACAGATTATCTGTCTTCAGGAACTGTTTACTTCCCTGTATTTCTGTGACGTGGAAGACTATCAGAACTTCAGCCTCGCAGAATCCATCCCGGGCCCCTCTACCGATGCACTCTCTGCTGTTGCCAAAGAACTCGGCGTGGTGATCATCGCATCGCTGTTCGAAAAAAGAACACAGGGCATCTATCACAATACCACAGCCGTTCTGGATGCCGACGGTGCGTATCTCGGCAAATACCGGAAAATGCATATCCCCGACGACCCGGCCTATTACGAAAAATTCTACTTCACACCGGGAGATCTGGGCTACAAAGTGTTTAAAACCAAATTTGCCACCATCGGTGTACTGATCTGCTGGGACCAGTGGTATCCCGAAGCTTCGCGTATTACCGCACTGATGGGCGCCGAAATCCTGTTCTACCCCACCGCCATCGGTTGGGCTACTTCACAGGACGAAGCCACCAATATCGAACAATACAATGCATGGCAAACCATTCAGCGCAGCCACGCCGTTGCCAACGGCGTACACGTTGTAAGCGTGAACCGCGTAGGCTTTGAGCAGGATGGTGCCATGAAATTCTGGGGCGGCTCCTTTATTGCCAACCCCTTCGGAACCATCCTCTACCAGGCTTCACACGATCAGGAAGAAAACAAGGTACTGGAACTCGACCTGGCCCAGACAGACCGTTACAGAACACACTGGCCTTTTATGAGAGACCGCCGTATCGATTCCTATCAACCCATTACCAAAAGATTTATCGACGAAGAAGCCTAAGATGAAAGCAACCACACCTACTCCCAAATCAGCCGGCTACTATTTCCCTGCTGAATTTGCCCCGCATTCGGCAACCTGGCTGAGCTGGCCCCATAAAGAGGCCTCCTGGCCCGGAAAAATTCAGACCATTTATCCTTACTATAGCCAGTTCGTAAAAAAACTGGCGGAAAGTGAGCCGGTATGCATCAACGTCAACGACGAAAACATGCGTGAGCAGGCGATTGCACACCTTACCCAGGCCGGCGCCGATCTTACCCGCATCCGCTTTTTCCTATTCCCGACCAACGATGCCTGGTGCCGCGACCACGGCCCCGCTTTCCTCATCAATCCAAAGGCTGAACAAAAAAAAGTGATCGTCGACTGGAATTACAATGCCTGGGGTGGAAAATATCCGCCCTACGATCTTGATGACGTAATTCCCACCCGAATCGCCGAAATGTACAATATTCCGGTTTATTACCCGGGAATCATCATGGAAGGCGGTTCCGTCGAATTCAACGGAGCAGGCACCATTCTTACGTCGACGGCCTGTCTGCTGAATCCCAACAGAAACCCGCATCTCAATAAAATTCAGATTGAAGATTACCTCTGCGAGTACTACGGTGCCGATCAAGTGTTGTGGGTAGACGAAGGAATTATCGGCGACGATACCGACGGACATATCGACGATACCGTGCGTTTTGTAAACGAAGACACGGTATTGGCGGTAGTGGAAGAGAATACGCACGACGACAACTATGATCTGCTGCAGCACAACCTGAAACAGCTGCATCAGATGCGGATTGTGAACGGGAAGCAGTTGAATGTTATCGAGCTGCCGATGCCGGATCCCGTGATTTACGAAGATCAACCCCTGCCCGCTTCCTATGCCAATTTCTATATCGCCAACAAGTCGGTGATTGTTCCCACCTACCGTTGTGATAAGGACGATAAGGCCCTGCAGATCATCCAGAGTGCATTCCCCGACCGTGAGGTAGTCGGAATTGACTCTACGGAGATTATCTGGGGTCTGGGCAGTTTCCATTGCCTGAGCCAGCAGGAGCCCGCCGTTTAACGAATACAAATCCGGAAAAAAATTCCGGATTTTTTTAAAAATTCTAGTCTACCTTTTTGGTAGACTATTAAAAATGTCGTTATCTTTGTCGGGTAAACGAAAACAATGACACTACGCCTCAGCATAACGGCATTTGCAGCGGTGATTGCCCTGGTTGGCTTGGAAGCCGGACAGGGGCTTTATCAGGCGCGTGTGCGCAACGTTTCGGGAGTGGTTGTGGATTCGGATAAGAAGCCTTTGCAGCATATCCATGTTTACCTCCGACAGGGCGAGGAAGAAGATATTACAAACAGCCGGGGTGAGTTTACCATCCGAACCTATCAGGAAGGCCCGTTGACTCTGTATTTTCGGCATCCCTCCTTTCGGGATCATGCCGTCGAGGTAAAGAGCAGCTCCGACAAGATAAAAGTTATGGTTCAACGCAGATAAAACAGATATATGAGTTATGTGGCCGAGTGGTAAGGCAGAGGTCAGCAAATCCTCCTACGGTGGTTCGATTCCACCCGTAACTGCTCATTTGGCAAGCAAACGTAGATTCTCCGGGCGGTGTTTCCACACCGCCCTTTTACATGAATATAGGACTACCGGATGGACCGGATTATAAATGAAAGTCGACTTCCGGAGTCATCGGCCTTCTGTTGTAGTTACTGATTTTATGGAGGTCAACTGAAGAATAGGCATCCGCTTCCGTTGCGTCGCTCCGTTCATCGTTCGGTTCGCTGATCGGCTTTGGTTTCCGGTGCCACAACCTTCTTCCACTCCATATCCCACCTGAAAGAAAATTGAACCCATCCTCGTGGAGCAAAAAAACAAGCAAATGCTTTCGAAGTGTTGCCTGATCCGCATACCGAATGCGCTGTTCAGAATGCGGTTGAAAAATGAGCGTAAGCTTCCTGAAAAGTACATCTGTTTAATTTGCATTTTCCATGTTACACTGCCGTCGTTGTAGATTCTAATCGCCTTATACTTTTAAGATAGTAAATTTTCATCATATTTCAAAATCACCCCTATCCGCCTAAAAACGCTCTCCACCCCCTCCCTTTTTGCCCGTTTTTTTGTAGATTGTAGTATGGATGAACTGTCGAATGCGGAAAAACAGCGGCTAAAGGAACATTATTCGGGCGCAAGAAACTGGCTCCACTGGGGGCCCTATCTTTCAGAACGTCAATGGAGTACGGTGCGGGAAGATTACAGCACAACCGGCGACGCCTGGGGCTTCGTTCACCATTCCGTGGCCCACCGCTACGCCTACCGCTGGGGCGAGGACGGCATGGGCGGCATCTGCGACGACCAACAGTACCTCTGCTTCGCTCCGGCCATCTGGAACGGTAAAGACCCTATCATCAAGGAAAGACTCTTCGGCCTCACCGGCCCCGAAGGAAATCACGGCGAGGATGTCAAGGAACTCTACTACTACCTCGACAATACCCCCAGCCACGCCTACATGCGCTTTCTCTACAAATACCCGCTGAAAGCCTTCCCCTACGAACAGATCTACCGCGAAAACAGCCACCGCTCCCGCCGCGATCCCGAAGTGGAACTTCTCGACCTCGGCGTGTTCGAAAAAGACGACTACGTGGATATGGAAGTCGAATACGCCAAATGGAACCCCGAAAATATCGCCATCCGCATCCGCGTAACCAATCGGCATAACCGTAAAGCCAATATCCATATCATCCCCCAACTCTGGTTCAGAAACACCTGGCAGGCTCAACCCAACCAGGATAAACCCATCCTCGAATACCTGAACGACCAAACCATAAAAATTACCCACCCGGAACTCGGCCAGTGGCGCTTCTTTACGCCCATCGCAGGCAACCAACTCTACTGCGATAACGATACCGACCCGGATATCCTCCACCGGCCCCGGATTTCCGGACAATACTACAAAAACGGCATCCACAACTTCCTGGTCCATCAGGATGAAAATGCCGTCAACCCCGCCAAAGCCGGTACAAAGGTCGGCATCTGGTATCCGGTCAGCATCCCCGGTCGCAGCTACCGCGAATTCTACTTCCAACTCGTTAAATCCGGTGAACTCTGCCGGGAACTGCCGGAGTTTATAACGCTGTTCAGTAAACGAAAACAGGAGGCCGACGAATTTTATGAAAACCTTCAGCAGAACCTCCGCTCCGACGACGATCGTCGCATCCACCGTCAGGCACTCGCCGGCCTGCTCTGGACCAAACAGTTCTATTACTACGATGTGGAACAATGGATGAAGGGACTCAAACCCGGCACCAACGAAATCTTTCTCCGTCACCCGCGCAGCCGTAACCACGACTGGCCCCACCTCTACAACAGCCATATCGTATCCATGCCCGACAAATGGGAATACCCCTGGTACGCCGCATGGGACCTGGCCTTCCACTGTATTCCGCTTTCCATGGTCGACGCGTCCTTCGCCAAGGAACAGCTGCTGCTGCTGACCCGAGAATCCTTTATGCATCCGAACGGACAACTGCCGGCCTACGAATGGAATTTCAGCGACGTGAATCCTCCGGTGCACGCCTGGGCCGCCACAAGGGTGTTCCAACTGGACTATCAATACAATGGGGTTCACGACTACGTGTTTCTGGAAAAGATCTTTCATAAACTCTGCCTGAACTTTTCCTGGTGGGTAAACCGGAAAGACCATCAGAATAAAAACATATTCCAGGGGGGCTTCCTCGGGCTCGATAATATCGGCCTCTTCGACCGCAACGCCGCCGTAGCCACCGGCTCACATCTTCAGCAAAGCGATGCCACCGGATGGATGGCCATGTACTGCCTCAATATGATGCGCATGTCGCTCGAACTCGGAACCCAGAATCCGGTCTACTTCGATCTATCCATCAAGTTCTTCGAACACTTTCTCTATATCGCCGATGCCATGGCGCATATCGGTGAACGTCAGAACCTCTGGGATCAGGAAGATAAGTTCTACTACGATGCCCTGATGAAACCCGACGGTGAACAGATCCGGCTCAAGGTCCGTTCTATGGTAGGGCTGATTCCGCTTTACGCCGTCGAAGTTTTTGAAGATGAATGGTTGAATAAACATCCGGCGTTTTCAGAACGGATCGAATGGCTGATCAAAAACCGACCGCAACTCGGTCGTCTGATCAGCGAATGGCGCAAACAGGGGCGAAACGGCAAACATATCATTTCATTGGTGTGGGGCGACCAGCTCCGCGCTATCCTGCAACGCATGTTGGATGAAAACGAGTTCCTGAGTCCCTACGGCATCCGGGCCTTGTCGCGGATTTACAAAGACAAGCCCTATCATCTCCAGGTAAATGGAATCGACTACAGCGTTCAGTACACACCGGCCGAAAGCGAATCGGATATGTTTGGTGGAAACAGCAACTGGAGAGGGCCCATCTGGTTTCCGGTAAACTATCTTCTCATCGAAAGTCTGCAACGTTTTTATTTCTATTATGGCGATGATTTCAAGTTGGAATTTCCTTCGGGATCCGGCCGACAGATGCACCTGGGACAAATTGCCGAAGCGCTCTCACAACGTCTGATCAATATTTTCCGCAAAGACGAAAACGGACACCGGCCGGTTTATGGAACGTACAGCAAACTACAGCAGGATCCGCATTTCCGCGATTATATTCTCTTCTACGAATATTTCCACGGCGATAATGGAAGAGGTGTAGGTGCAAGTCACCAGACCGGATGGACGGCCCTCGTAGCAAGAATTCTGGAACGCTTCCCCGGCGCATAAAAAAAGAGGCCGCCTTTTGGGCGGCCCCGTACTCACTGACCCATCTACACAAATCAAACACTAACCCATCTCACTAAACAAACATCACCAATCTTAACTACAGATTTTATTCGTTTCGGAATACCACTACATTGTCGAATACATCAACCAATACCTTTTTGGTTTTGTCGATCTCGCCGGCAAGAATTTTTTTACTGAGGGTATTCACGATTTCTTTCTGAATCAGCCGCTTCAACGGGCGGGCACCGTATTGCGGATCGAATCCGTTACCGCCCAGGTAATCCACCAGATAATCGCTGAATTCGAGCTGTATGCCGTTGGCTTCCACCAATTCTCTGAGCTGGTTGAGCTGGATACGGATAATTCCGCGGATTTCTTTTTTCAGCAAAGGCTGGAACATGATAATCTCATCAACCCGGTTCAGGAACTCCGGACGAACGGTCTGACGAAGCAGGTTCATCACTTCCTGTTTGGTGTTTTCAACGATCTCATCGTGATTGCCTTCATTGATGCCTTCAAATGCATCCTGAATGATATGACTGCCGATGTTGGTAGTCATGATCACGATGGTGTTGCGGAAATTCACTACCCTGCCCTTGTTATCGGTTAAACGACCATCGTCGAGCACCTGAAGCAGGATATTCCAAACGTCGGGATGCGCCTTTTCGATCTCGTCCAGCAACACAACGCTGTAAGGCTTTCTACGCACCGCTTCGGTCAGCTGTCCACCTTCATCGTATCCAACATAACCCGGAGGTGCTCCCACCAGTCGGGAAACTGTATGCTTTTCCTGGTATTCGCTCATATCGATACGGGTGAGCATGGAATCATCATCAAAGAGATAGCCCGCAAGCGCTTTTGCCAATTCGGTTTTACCCACGCCGGTTGTACCCAGGAAGATAAATGAACCGATCGGCTTCTTTGGATCGTGCAGTCCAGCCCGGCTTCTGCGGATCGCGTCCGCAACAGCGGTGATGGCTTCTTCCTGTCCAACGACTCTTTTATGCAGCTCATCTTCGAGGAACAGCAGCTTATCTCTTTCGCTCTGCATCATCTTCGATACGGGAATTCCGGTTGCCTTGGCCACGTTTTCCGCAATATCTTCGGCATCCACTTCTTCCTTCATCAAACGAGAATTCTCGCTGATGGCGTTCAATTCCCTGGTTGCGTCCTCCTGTTCTTTTTCTTTTTCCTTGATCTTACCGTATCGGATTTCAGCTACTTTCCCATAATCCCCTTCGCGCTCTGCCTTTTCTGCTTCCAGTTTCAATTGTTCTATTTCCGCCTTAACGGTCTGTACCTTATCTACCAGTTCCTTTTCCTGTTGCCATTTGGCTTTCAGCGTATCCCGTTCTACAGAAAGATTGCCGATTTCTACGGCAAGTTCTTTCAGTTTTTCTTCGTCATTCTCACGTTTGATCGCCTCCCGTTCAATTTCCAACTGACGAATCTGACGCTCCAGTTTATCCAGTTCCTCCGGCATGGAATTCATTTCCAGGCGGAGTTTGGCTGCGCTTTCATCGATCAGGTCGATCGCCTTGTCAGGCAGGAACCGATCGGTAATATAACGGTGCGATAATTCAACGGCCGCGATAATCGCTTCGTCCTTGATACGTACATGGTGGTGCGTTTCGTAACGATCCTTGATACCCCGAAGAATGGAGATCGCATCTTCCACTCCGGGTTCGTCGATCATCACTTTCTGGAAACGACGTTCGAGCGCCTTATCCTTTTCAAAATATTTCTGATACTCATTCAGGGTGGTTGCACCAATCGCGCGGAGTTCACCTCTTGCCAATGCGGGCTTCAGGATATTGGCCGCGTCCATGGCACCTTCTCCACCACCGGCACCCACCAGGGTATGGATTTCGTCGATGAACAGAATGATCTCCCCATCGCTCGAAGCCACTTCCTTAACAACCCCTTTCAGTCGTTCCTCAAATTCCCCCTTGTATTTAGCACCCGCAATGAGTTGTCCCATATCCAGTGCATAAATGATTTTGGATTTCAGGTTTTCGGGCACGTCGCCGTTAACGATACGCATAGCCAGCCCTTCGGCGATCGCCGTTTTACCCACGCCGGGTTCGCCAACCAGAATCGGGTTGTTCTTGGACCTACGGGAAAGAATATGCAGGGTACGGCGTATTTCTTCGTCGCGTCCGATGACGGGGTCGAGTTTACCCTTCTGCGCCAATTCATTCAGGTTTCGGGCATATTTTTCCAGCGCATTGTATTGAGACGATTGGGTTGCCGACTTCACGGTTTCGCCCTTACGCAGATCCTTGACGGCGGCAATCAGACCTTTTTCGGTCAGGCCGGCATCTTTCAGAATCTTGGCTGTATTGTCGTTCCCCTGAACAATGGCCAGGAGGAGATGTTCAGGACTTACAAATTCGTCGCCGAAGGTTTTCAAGACGGTACCTGCACGAAGAATAACATTGTTGGCATCGCGGCTGATGGTTTGCGCAGGGTCGGATCCGGATGCCTTGGGTAATTTTTCGATCGACTCTTCGAGCTTGGTACGGACAAACCCAAGATTTACGTTGTTCTTCTTCAGGAGAAACTCAACCGGCGATTCTTCCTCACGAAGCAGCGCGAGCAGCAGGTGCTCGGTTTCGATGTTTACGTTGCCGGCACTAAAGGCCAGTTGCTGGGACTGCTGAAGAATCTCCTGGGCTTTAATGGTAAAATTGCTGAGGTTCATACTTTATTTTTTTGCGTAGCGTTACCTGTAATTCGGCCGGTATCGGATTTATTACAACAGTATCGCCATAACATTGTTTTTTCGATAACTTTAATCCGTAATCAACAAACGACAATCCAAAGCCAAAACCCGGAATTTATGTCAGAAAAAACCTCTCTAACCTGCCGTTTCTTCAGCATTTTTGCGCTTTTCCTGTTGTTATTTCAGGCTGGATTTGCGCAAAAATCGCTCAGCGGAGCCGACGAATTCTTTACGCGCAACCAGAAAAAGTTGGGTAGTAAGGTAGTGGCGATGGTCGTCAAGGATGGTCAGGTGCTTTATAAAAAAGAATCCGGTGATTTTCTGGTCAAAACCTCGGTTCCCGCGGCGGCCTGTACCCAATGGCTGACGGCCGCGGTCGTAATGAAACTGGTGGAAGAAGGGAAGATGGATTTGGATGATCCTGTGGCCAACTATATTCCGATCTTTTCCAAATACATGAAGAATTACATTACCATCCGGCACTGCCTTACCCATACCACAGGTATTCAGGAACCGAAGGGTGCAGCAGGTATGTTACAAAAGAAAAAGTTCTCAACCCTGGAGGAAGAAGTAAACGCCATTGCCGCAAGGGAAATTGCCTATAAACCCGGAGAAATGTTCATCTTCAGCAATACCGGATTGAGCATTGCGGCACGGGTTGCTGAGGTGGTCACCAAAAAGGGATTTGATCGTTTGCTGCAGGAAAAGATTACGAGGCCTTTGAAGATGCGTGGCACAACGGTTGCCGACGACAATGGCGGAGCGGTGAATCCCGGATGGGGAGCACGCACCACGGCACAGGATTACGCCGCCTTCCTTTCGATGCTGCTGAATAACGGTATGTTTGAAGATAAACAGATACTAACTCAGGAATCGATCGACCTGATCTGCTCGGTACAAACCGGCTCAGCCACCATGAAGTCCTTTCCCCCCGCTGCAAACGGGTTCGGTTACGGGCTCGGCTGCTGGATTCAGGAACGTGACGGAAACGGCAATGGGATCCTGGTAAGTTGCCCCGGCATTTCCAATTGCTGGGTGTTTATCAACCGCGAAAAAAAATATGGAGCCGTTGTTCTGACCCAGAATTTTCCGGGCGAACAAAAAGCCGAGTTGTTCGAACAACTCAGAACGGCCATTGAAGAGGAGCTTTAACATGAACAAGGAAGGCATCATAGAAAACCATACCCGGATAGTAAAGGCACTTGCCGCACAACTTGGATTCGACTATTGTGGAATTGCGGATGCGGTAGCGCTTACCGATGATGCCCGAAAGCTGGAGAGTTGGCTGAATAAGGGCTACCACGGTGCAATGAAGTACATGGAAAACTATTTCGAGCTGCGCACCGACCCACGGAAACTCGTGCCGGGCGCGCGTTCTGTAATTACCCTGCTTAAAAATTACTATCCGGAAACCACACAAATCACAGATGGTCCGCGTATATCGCGTTATGCCTACGGTGAAGACTACCATGACGTGATCCGGGCTTCACTGCGAAAACTGCATGCGGAAATCTGTGAAAAAATCGGAACCGTGGAGGGACGCGGTTTTGTGGATTCGGCTCCGGTGCTGGAACGCAGCTGGGCGGTCCGTTCGGGGCTTGGATGGATCGGCAAAAACGGAAACCTCATCAATAAAAAAAGCGGATCCTTCTTTTTTATTGCCACGCTGATCACCGATCTGGAATTAAAGGCCGATGATCCCTATTCCAAAGATTACTGCGGAAGCTGTACACGTTGTATTGATGCCTGTCCAACCAATGCCATACTCCCCGACAAAACCATAAACGGGAGCCAATGCATTTCCTATTATACCATAGAACTGAAAGATCAGCTGATTCCGGAGAGTGCCGGCAATTTCGACAACTGGATGTTCGGTTGTGATACCTGCCAGGAAGTTTGTCCCTGGAACCGGTTTTCAACGCCCACTACGGAGTCGGCTTTCCGCCCCCTTCCCCTGATTGCGAATTTTGAAACCAGGGAATGGGTTGCCTTAACGGAAGAGCGCTTCCGCGAAGTATTCCGGCATTCGCCGCTCAAGCGAAGCAAGTTTGGAGGAATTATGCGCAACCTGAATTTCGTGAGGCTTCGGGAATCCGTGGATTAATGGAACACAACTCCCATTTTCAATCCCAGGTACGACGGATGTTCCGAAGCCAGAATGCCTTTATCCCGGTTGTTCGTCAGATGGTAGCGGAATACAGGCCCCACTTTCAGCGGCATTCCGCGAAACGCATTGAACTGCACATTTAAACCGGAGTTCAGTGCAAACTGTGTACGGTTAAACAGGGCGTCGTTCTGATAGTAAACAAAATCGACCTTACTGAAATGCAGCGCGTTCAGGGCGAACATATACTGAAGACTGGCACCGGCGTCAACACCAAAGCGCACGCGGGCGTTGGGATTGATCAGGAAGTTAGCTTCCAATGGAATTTCAGCAAAATGGTAGCGGTTGATGTATTTTTGGGAAGTACCGTTTTTGTAATAGTCGTGTACCTGCTCCGCCCGGCTGGTTGCCATCATCACATTGTTTTCCGCCTTTACAAAATCGCCGGTCTGGTATTCGGTGGCCACCAAATTATAGCCCACTCCCGTAGAGATCGCAAAGTTCCGGGTGATAAATTTCTGCATGCCGATACCTGTTGAGAAGGCCATATGCGCACCCGGTTCGGCAGCGATGGGATTAAGGGCCGTGGGCGCCAGGTCTGCCGCGTTGATGGAAGGGCGGATGGCATAGCCCGGAGCCGTCAGTTGTGTGTTGGAAGCGAGATCCGGCTGCAGGTGTTTCTCCTGGAAGCTGTGGCCGGGCCATGAAGCTCCGCCACCTGCATAGGCCGTAAACACCAGACCTTTAGACGGTGCTTTTTTCCGGGTTGAAGTCGGGACAGCATCTGCCAGCAGCGACGACAAGTCCATTTTCACTTTATCGGAAGAATCAACCCGTTTGGGCTTGTTGTTTTCGTAGGCGACAAGGGAGGAGTCGACTCCGGTGCTCACCGGATGTTGATTCGGTTGACCCGGACGGAGATCGTTATTATTGGCGACGATTGCCTGATCCTGTTTTTGAGCCGTGTCCAGAGTAACCGGCTTATCTATATTTGACGTTTTTCGGGGCTGGGTACCTGCGATATCGGACTGAACTTTCTCTCCTTCTGTATTTGGTTGATTATCAAATTTCTCCCTTATAGTAAGGTTGGCGGTACGTACAGATCGATCAGCGTGTACAGTTTTTTCGATAGGCGAAACAGTTGTTTTTGGAGATGTTGGGTTGATAGCGGGCTGTGCAGGTTCGACCGCGGCAACGGAGGGTTCTGTTAACGATTGGGCATTACCATTTTCTGAAGGGGCAATCGAAGCAGTCGGTTGTTTTTCCGATGCTGCGCGAGCCGCATTGGTGCCGTTGGTGCCGGCTTCAGAATGGCCTACGGATGTTGACGAATTGTCGCCGGACGGCCAGAGCGCAAAGGTTCCTACTCCGAGGAGCAGCAGTGCAGCTACGGGCATCCAAAACGCAAAACGCCTTTTCTTCCGGGTACGGATTTCTTCCTCTACCCGGTTCCAGACATCTGCGGAAGGCGTCAATCGGAGCGTTTCAAGCTTCCGACGTATTTCGTCTTCAAATTCATTTTCCAGCATAAGACCTGGGTTTAGATTCCACCGAAAATTTTTCGAGCCAGGTCATCAGTAAAGCCCTTGCCCTGGAATACTGTGAGCGTGAGGTAGTTTCGCTGATGCCTAACATTTGACCAATCTCTACATGGGTATACCCTTCAACCGCGTGCAGGTTAAAGACCGTCTGATAGCCTGTGGGCAGCTGCCGCACAATTTCAGCCAGTTCCTTAGCCTGGAGTTTAACCGCCGGGTGTTGGTCGGTCGTCACCGGATGAAGGGTAAGTTCCTCATAGGAAAGATCGTATTGATATTTTTTACTTTTTTTGAGATAGTTCAGGGCCGTATTAACCATTATTCTTCGAATCCAGGCCCCGAGCTCACCTTCCGATTTATATTGATTCAGATGCCTGAACACCTTCACAAAACCTTCCTGTAATACATCCTCCGCGTCGGTTATCGACTTGGTATACCGATAACATACCCCAAGCATTGGTGCCGCGAACAGCTCATAAAGCTGCCGTTGCGCTGCCGGGTTCCCCCGCAGACATTCCTTCACCAAAGTCGCTTGATCGTTCATGTATTCCTGTGTATTGACCTTAAAGGTACGCCAACCGTTGCACGGTGGAATTTACTTTTTCAGATGGGATTGGAATAAACCGCAAAGATATTATAAATCAATATAATATTTCAGAAAGCGGATTTTTTTTAGGACGGTGCACCACCCTTCCGGGCGTTCAGGATACGTTTCCGGATTAGGGCCGCTCCGAAATATCCTTGAGTTCCTGGAGAGAGCTCTCCATACCACCGCCGATGATCTTATCGAAGAAAATGCTGCCGAATTTTTCCCAGGGATACCATTTCACCGGAATGTCCGAATACCATTGAACCGTACAATGTCCCTCCTCCCCCGTACCAATCACCTGAATAAAGGCGATTTGCGTTTCATCGGGCGTGATCGCGGTAAGTTGTACCGAAGTATCGGACACAGACCTAATCGTTAATGCCGTTTCACTTCGTTTGAACGTATTTCCCGACAGTGTCCAACTTCCGGAGGAATCCTGTTTCAGCGGAACATACCAATGGGGCCAGTTTTCCGGAACCATTAGGTTTTTCATGACTTCGGTTCGTGGTGCATGGACATCGATCGCCCTGGAGACCCGGACATTGGAAGGAAATAAAAGCGAAAAAGCCATAATCAGTGCCGTCAGCACAATCAATCCGATAACCGCAGGCTTTATGAAACGCATAGGCGATATTTTTTTGCGAAACTAATGAACATCTTTCAACCTTTTTCTTTCTCCCACAATCCACACCACATCGTCCCATTCAAACACCAATTCCGAAGAAGGGTTCAGTATTCGTTCACCTTTACGCTCTACACCTACAACGAGCCCGTGTGTTTTTTCACGGATTCCGGAATTCCGGATGCTTTGCTCCTTGAGATGCGTATGTTCATCCACAATAAGTTTAAAAAGCACCATTTCCTCTTCTATTGCAGCCGAGGGCACGGTGGAAGGTTCCACCACAGCCTTGAACTCCTTTAACTGAAGGTCGGTACCGATCACGGCAAGTTTATCAAAGGGATATATTTTTTCGGTTCGTTGTGGCGTAGGAATCATGCGGTTGCCCCTTTCTATCGAAGCAATATTTATTCCATATTTTTCGCGCCAGGCCAGTGTTTGCAGATCGGTCCCCAACCAGTCTACGTCCGGATTTACCACAAAGTAGGCCAGGTGGGCATCCCAGGGTGTAAGCGTGCTGGCCGCTCCGGTGTTGTTTTCGGCTTCACGGGCGTTGAGATTTTTCATGAACCGACGCTCCAGTCGCTGATAGAATTTCTGAAGTCGTTGACGGAATAACCATACCACCACCCCCATCACAATCAGGGATACCGACACCGCCGCCCAGATACTGAACAGCTGATTAAGCAGGAAACCCAGAAACAAAACTGCCAAAATGTTTCTGGTGACCTCAAGAAGCACCAGCGGTCCGTGATTGTATTTACTGTCTATCCACAGTGATGTATATGCGCTGTTATCAATTTTCTTGACGGTAAGTCCCCATACGAAGGGGAGCATGGCGAGCAGTGTTACAAAAACCGTAACGATTCTGGCCTTGTACCAATCGTCGAAATACACTTCCATAAAAGGAACCAGGTACCGCGCCGAAAGAAGGATCAGTCCCATGATCACCACCGAGTTCACGATAATGATGGAGAGATAGGATCTGAGCAGCACGCGCCAGTCGCTTTCGGCCTGGATGGTTTGCGCACCGGTACTGTATCGGTTAAGGGAGCGACGCCAACGTTCCGGAAGCACGCGGTCGAGAAACCGGTAAAAAGGTTCCGCCAACTGCATCATATACGGAGTGAAGAACGTGGTGATCACCGAAACGCCAACCGCTATCGGATAAAGAAAGGAACTCGTCACTTTCAGAAAGAGTCCGAGATGCGCAATAATAAAGGAGAATTCACCGATCTGCGACATACTCATACCCGATTGAACCGACTGCTTCAGCGGTTGTCCGGAAATCAGCGACCCGATGGTTACGTTCAATACCTTTCCGACGATTACAACAGCTGTAATGAGCAATACCGGCCCGGCATAGGTTACCAGCATATGCGGATCAATCTGCATACCCACGGAAACAAAGAATACCGCAGCGAAAAGGTCCTTCACCGATTTGATCAGGTGTTCTATCTGCTCGGCCATGGTGGTTTCCGCCAGGATGGATCCCATAATAAATGCACCCAATGCCGATGAAAATCCGACCTTGGTAGCGAGAACCACCATGAGGAAACAAAGGGCCAGGGAAATAACGAGAAGGGTTTCCTCGTTCAGGAACCTTCTGGCCTTCTTTAAAAGGGTTGGAAGCAGATAAATACCCGCCAGAAACCAGAGACAGAGAAAGAAGACCAGCTTCATGACCGAGGTGATCAGGGCGCCGCCGGAAAACTGCTGGCTCACGGCAAGTGTGGAAAGAAGCACCAGAAGCAATACGGCTACCAGGTCTTCAATAATCAGGATCCCCAATACCTTACCCGCAAACTGCTGGTTTTTAAGGTTCAGTTCTTCAAAAGCCCGGATAATTATCGTAGTGGACGATATGGCGATAATACCACCCAGAAAGATGCTGTCCATCTGCGACCATCCGAGAACCTGCCCGGCCACGTAACCGAGCACCATCATCATACAGGTTTCGAAAATACCGGTAACGGAGGCGGTACCACCAATCCTCATCAGTTTCTTGAAGCTGAATTCCAATCCCAGTGAAAAAAGCAGGAAAATGACCCCGATATCGCCCCAGACCCGGACGCTTTCGATATCTCCAACGGTAGGGAAAATGGAAAGATGTGGGCCGACGAGAAGACCGGCAAGGATATATCCCAGAACAACAGGTTGCCGCAGACGCTTGAATACGATGGTTATCACCCCCGCCGAACACAGGATAAGTGCAAGATCTTCAATCAGTTTAGGCAGATGCGTCATGCAAAGCGTTAATTTTTTACCGCAGAACGGGATTGGGTGAACAGTTCTGAAAACAAAAACAGAGGTAAAGCCCCCTGTGAAGCGTCGGAATTTAGTTAAAATTCCCGGAATGGTTGCTATGAAATTTACCAACCGGATTCAGGAAACCGATTGCGTAGCCGGGTTAGGCGTTTCCAGAGCCCGTCTTATCCCCAGCCGATCCCCATTCGTCAATTACGCGTGTTTTTAATGGGGTATTCCGCGTACCTTTGCACCCTGCTAACCAGAAATATTAAGATCCCGTATGAATATGTTTGAACAACAAGAAACAGAGTTCAGCCGCCGGCACATAGGTCCCGGGACTGATTGTACCCGTAAGATGCTGAGCACCATCGGCGTCTCTAGTCTCGACGAGCTGATCGCCAAAACCGTTCCTGCTTCCATCCGGATGGAGGGCGCGTTAAACCTTCCGGCCCCTATGAGCGAGGCAGAATACCTTCAGCATATCAAGGAGGTATCCCTTAAGAACACGGTTTTTAAATCCTACATCGGTCAGGGTTACTACGACACTCTGACGCCATCAGTGATCCTCCGAAACATTTTCGAAAATCCGGGATGGTACACCCAATACACCCCCTATCAGGCGGAAATCTCCCAGGGTCGTCTGGAAAGCCTCCTGAACTACCAAACCATGGTTAGCGACTTAACTGGTCTTCCGCTGGCCAATGCCTCCCTTCTCGACGAAGGTACTGCTGCCGCCGAAGCGATGACCATGTTCTTCAATACACTGAACAAGGCGGAAAATATCACCCGCCCGCGTTTCTTTGTAGATGCCGACACCTTCCCCCAAACCATTGATGTTCTCCATACCAGGGCGGTTCCTGTAGGAATCGAAATCGTTATCGGCGACTACCGCAGCGCAAAACTCGACGAATCGTATTTCGGAGCCCTCGTTCAATATCCGAACGATAAGGGGTCTGTAGAAGATTACCGTTCATTTATCGCTGCTGTTCACCAGATTGGCGGATATGTTGCCATGGCAACCGACCTTCTGGCCCTCACCCTGCTTACCCCTCCGGGCGAGCTGGGTGCCGACGTTGCCCTCGGTTCTTCACAACGCTTCGGTGTTCCCCTGGGATATGGTGGCCCGCACGCTGCCTTCTTTGCGGCCAGGGACGAATTCAAACGCAGCATTCCCGGTCGTATCATCGGTGTAAGCATCGACGCGCATGGAAACCGTGCTCTCCGCATGGCCCTTCAAACACGCGAGCAACACATCAAACGCGAAAAAGCCACTTCAAATATCTGTACGGCCCAGGCTCTTCTCGCCAATATGGCGGCCATGTACGCCGTATATCATGGGCCGGAAGGATTGAAAGCCATTGCCAAAAGAGTAGCCCTCCTCACACAGGCGCTCGGCGACGCCCTCACGGCTATCGGATACAAACTCGTTAGCAACAGTTATTTCGATACGGTGGCTTTTCAGGCAGATGCTTCTGCCATCCGCCCCAGGGCAGAACAAGCGGGTATCAACTTCCGTTACAACAAGGATCTGATTAGCATTTCTCTCGACGAAGCAACGACCATCTCCGATGTGCTCGATATCCTCAGCGTACTCGGCAAAGAAGGTGAAGCTTCTTCCTTCGATATCAACCACGATGCGGCGCTCACCCATATCCCCACTGCGCTGACACGTACTTCTGAGTTCCTGACGCATCCGGTGTTCAACACCCACCGCAGCGAAACCCAGATGATGCGCTACATCAAACAACTGGAAAACAAGGATCTCTCGCTCAATACCAGCATGATTTCTCTGGGTAGCTGTACAATGAAACTCAACGCTGCCACAGAAATGATTCCCCTGAGCTGGAGTCACTTTGCGAAAATACACCCGTTTGCTCCCGCCGATCAGGCCGAAGGATACAAACAAATCACCGAAGAGCTCAGCTCCTATCTCTGTCAGATCACGGCTTTTGATGCCTGCAGCCTCCAACCCAACAGTGGTGCTCAGGGCGAATACGCCGGTCTGCTCACCATCCGCGATTATCATGCAGCGAACGGTGAAGCACATAGGAACGTGATGCTGATTCCGATTTCTGCACACGGAACCAACCCCGCTTCTGCCGTGATGGCCGGAATGAAGGTCGTTGTCGTAAAAGCATTGGAGAACGGTTATATCGATGTTGAAGACCTTAAAGCTAAAGCGGCCCAATACGCCAATGAGCTCGCGGGTATCATGATCACCTACCCCAGCACCTACGGTATCTACGAAGAAACCGTTAGGGAAATCACCGACATCATCCACCAGTACGGCGGGCAGGTGTATATGGACGGCGCCAACATGAACGCTCAGGTTGGTCTTACCGCCCCGGGCCTTATCGGTGCCGATGTATGTCACCTCAACCTGCACAAAACATTTGCCATCCCCCACGGTGGTGGTGGTCCCGGAGTGGGTCCGATCTGCGTAAAATCACACCTCGCCCCCTATCTCCCAGGACATGTTGAACTCGCCAACGGTGATCGTGGAAGAGCGGTATCTGCAGCTCCTTTCGGAAGTGCAAGCATCCTGCTCATTTCCTATGCCTACATCCGAATGCTGGGTGCAAACGGACTGAAATCCGCTACCGAATACGCCATCCTGAACGCCAACTACATGCGTGCCCGTCTGCAAAAAGAATTTGATGTATTGTATCTGGGTACCAACGGCACCTGTGCACACGAATTCATTGTGGATCTGCGCCCGTTCAAGAAGTCGGCAGAAGTTGAAGCCGAAGATGTTGCCAAACGTCTTATGGACTTCGGTTTTCACGCTCCTACCATGAGCTTCCCTGTTCCGGGAACCATCATGATTGAGCCGACCGAAAGTGAGGATCTTGCAGAGCTCGACCGTTTCTGCGATGCTCTTCTGAAAATCCGTGAAGAAATCGCCGCCATCGAAGAAGGCAAAGCCGATAAAAAGGTGAACGTTCTCAAAAACGCTCCTCATACGCAGCAGGTGGTTTGCGCCGACGAATGGACGCTTCCCTATTCCCGTTCCGAAGCCGCCTTCCCGCTCAGCTACGTTCGCGACGGCAAGTTCTGGCCTTCTGTAGCCCGTGTAAACAATACTCACGGCGACAGGAACCTGATCTGCACCTGCGAACCGGTAAGCGCTTACGCTGAATAGTTTTACATTTCTTTCTCATACAAGCCGTTCGGATTTTCCGGACGGCTTTTTTATTGCATTTTACCGCTGGTATACCAGCGCGATACAGCCGGTAAATTATATATTTACATTAGCTACAATAAATGAAAACCTTATAATACGAAATCGATGAAAAAACTATTTAGCGCATTGATGCTAGTCACAACCTTAAGTTTTTCGGCGGTGGGACAAGATAAAGAAATCAAACAAGTAGAGTCTGCAGTAGAAGCCTTGAGAGCGGCAATGATCAGCGGCGATGGGAAATCGCTGGAAAAGATCACATCCCCTATCCTTTCGTACGGTCATTCCAGCGGAAAGATCGAGGATCAGAAAACCTTCATACAAACGCTTGTAAGCGGACAATCCGATTTTGTTAAAATCGATCTCTCCGATCAGACCGTCGATGTTGTGGGCAGCACGGCAATTGTACGCCATACACTTTCAGCACAAACCAATGACAACGGCAAGCCCGGTTCTGTGAAGCTCCATATTCTGCTCGTTTGGCACAAGGATAAAAAAGACTGGAAGCTGGTGGCCCGCCAAGCGGTCAAGGTTCAATAATTGATCGATCACAGGGCCAGGGAATGCCCTGACTGTACATTACCCTCTCCCGGCACAGAGCAGCCGCGCTGTGCCCCATCCTGTCAGCACAGATCCGCCAAAGCGATGCATTAGCCATTTCAGTTTATTATTAAACCGGCGCCACCGCCCTGATCGGCACCTGTTACGTCGCACGTTTCACCGTTCGGTTCGCTGCAAACTTACACTGTCGCGGAGCTCCCGCTCCGTGACTTTTTTTATTTAACCCGCGCCATCACCCTGATCGGCTTCTGTTGCGTCCCACCGTCCATCGTTCGGTTCGCTAATCAGGGGTTGGATACTCCAAATACTGTCGCTGGGCTCCCGCTCTGCTACAGATCCTCCAGCGGGGAATTCCCGACTCTTACCCTACTGGATTGCTTCGGGCAGAGCCCTCGCAATGACGCAACACCCAGGCGTTATCGTAAGCCACCCCTCACGTTTATTGAGAGCCGCTCGCCACCCGTCATTCGAGTCTTTCCCTTTTCGTCATTGCGAGCCGTCCCCCTTACGTCATTGCGAGCCGAAGGCGAAGCAATCCAGGAAAAAATAAGGGGTACATCCATAATGCACCGTCCCTTCTCTCCAGAATAGCCTTCAACTTCCCCGAAACCCGAGGGTTCTCCCGGACACATGAATTGTGGGGAATTGTAGATTTCATTTTCCGATTCCCGTAGGTTCAAGGCATGCCTTGAACCTACGCATGCCGGCCAAAAAAAAACGCCCCATCGATGTGATGAGGCGTTTCAAAGAATATGGCAGCTACCTACTCTCCCGCATTGTGGTGCAGTACCATCGGCCATAAGGGGCTTAACTTCTCTGTTCGGAATGGGAAGAGGTGAACACCCTTGGAATAACCACCATAAGTCATTCAGATCTGACGATCAATATCGTGACATATCGGGAAAATTGCCATACACAAAAACTATACAACAATAAAATTAAAGCTTACGGGCAATTAGTACTACTCGGCTTTGCTGTTACCAACTTTACACCTGTAGCCTATCAACGTCGTAGTCTTCGACGACCCTTAAAAGTAAACTCATCTTGAGGTAGGTTTCACGCTTAGATGCTTTCAGCGTTTATCCTTTCCGTACATAGCTACTCGGCAATGCACCTGGCGGCACAACCGATACACCAGCGGTACGTACGACCCGGTCCTCTCGTACTAAGGTCACGTCCTCTCAATTTACTAGCGCCCATCACAGATAGGGACCGAACTGTCTTGCGACGTTCTGAACCCAGTTCACGTGCCACTTTAATCGGCGAACAGCCGAACCCTTGGGACCTTCTCCAGCCCCAGGATGTGACGAACCGACATCGAGGTGCCAAACCTCCCCGTCGATATGAGCTCTTGGGGGAGATCAGCCTGTTATCCCCGGAGTACCTTTTATCCTTTGAGCGACGGCCCTTCCATACAGAACCGCCGGATCACTTTAGCCGACTTTCGTCCCTGTTCGGCTTGTCTGCCTCACAGTCAAGCACCCTTTTACTAATGCGCTCTACGCATGATTACTAACCATGCTGAGGGTACCTTTGCAAGCCTCCGTTACGCTTTAGGAGGCGACCACCCCAGTCAAACTACCCACCATGCAATGTCTCCCCTTACAGGGATTAGACTCTAAATAACAGAAGGTTGGTATTTCAACGGTGACTCCACAAATACTGGCGTACCTGCTTCAAAGTCTCCCAACTATGCTACACATCTGGTATTCAAAATCAATGCAAAGTTGTAGTGAAGGTTCACGGGGTCTTTCCGTCCCGTGGCGGGTAACCGGCATCTTCACCGATACTACAATTTCACCGGGCTCGTGGAGGAGACAGTGTTCAACTCATTAGACCATTCGTGCAGGTCGGAACTTACCCGACAAGGAATTTCGCTACCTTAGGACCGTTATAGTTACGGCCGCCGTTTACTGGGGCTTCAGTCAGAAGCTTTGGCTTGCGCCGAACATCCTTCCTTAACCTTCCAGCACCGGGCAGGTATCAGGCTCTATACGTCATCTTACGATTTTGCAGGGCCCTATGTTTTTGTTAAACAGTTGGTTGAACCATTTTACTGAGACCACATCGCTGTGGTACGCTTTATCCCGAAGTTACAGCGTCAATTTGCCTAGTTCCTTCTCCACGGCTCACCCGAGCGCCTTAGAATACTCATCTCGTCTACCTGTGTCGGTTTACGGTACGGGCTGCTTAAAACACACCTTAGAAGGTTTTCTCGGAGGCCTGATTAGGGTCACTATCCACTTTGCCGAAGCATCGCGGTACTATCACCTTCGACATTCAACCCGGATTTGCCTGAGTCAAATTTATCTACGGGCTTTAACGTTCTATTCCGTAAGAACGCGGACCTTTCACTTCCCCGTCACTCCATCGATTTTTAAGCAGGTACTGGAATATTAACCAGTTTGCCATCAGCTACCCCTTTCGGGTTCGCCTAAGGACCCGACTAACCCTGATCCGATTAACGTTGATCAGGAAACCTTAGACTTTCGGCGAATAAGTTTTTCACTTATTTTATCGTTACTTATGCCTACATTTTCGTTTCCAACTGCTCCAGCATACCTCGCGATACACCTTCAACGCAAGTTGGAATGCTCCCCTACCACTCGTACTTACGTACAAGTTTAGAGCTTCGGTTGATTGTTTGATGCCCGATTATTTTCCGTGCCTGAACCCTCGACCAGTGAGCTGTTACGCACTCTTTAAATGAATGGCTGCTTCCAAGCCAACATCCTGGCTGTTATAGGGTTCAAACTTCGTTTGTTCAACTTAACAATCGATTAGGGACCTTAGCTGCTAATCTGGGTTATTTCCCTCTCGGCCATGGACCTTAGCGCCCACAGCCTCACTGCCACAGATATATCATAGCATTCGGAGTTTGTCAGGGTTTGGTAGGCGGTGAAGCCCCCTAGCCCAATCAGTAGCTCTACCTCTATGATACTTCTATATGTGACGCTGTTCCTAAAAACATTTCGGGGAGAACGAGCTATCTCTCAGTTTGATTGGCCTTTCACCCCTATCCACAGGTCATCCCATAGCTTTTCAACGCTAATGGGTTCGGTCCTCCAGTTTGTGTTACCAAACCTTCAACCTGCCCATGGATAGATCACAAAGTTTCGCGTCTACCCCCACTGACTTAACGCCCTGTTCGGACTCGCTTTCGCTACGGCTCCGTTACTGAAGAACTTAACCTCGCCAGTGAGGAGTAACTCGTAGGCTCATTATGCAAAAGGCACGCCGTCACCCTTTAACAGGCTCCGACCGCTTGTAGGCGCACGGTTTCAGGTACTATTTCACTCCCTTGTTCAGGGTGCTTTTCACCTTTCCCTTACGGTACTGGTTCACTATCGGTCTCTAAGGAGTATTTAGCCTTACCAGATGGTGCTGGCAGATTCACGCAGGATTCCTCCGGTCCCGCGCTACTCAGGATTCTGCTCAGAATTGTTTATTTACGCCTACAGGGCTTTCACCTTGTACCGCCACACTTTCCAATGTGTTCAGCTTGAAAACAATCCCTAAATGCAGTCCTACAACCCCCGTGGAGCACGCCCCACAGGTTTGGGCTCTTTCCGTTTCGCTCGCCACTACTCAGGAAATCATTGTTATTTTCTTTTCCTCCGCCTACTTAGATGTTTCAGTTCAGCGGGTTGGCTCTCCTTGCGGAGTGACATGTCTTCAACATGCCGGGTTGTCCCATTCGGAAATGCAGGGATATAACGCTTGTGTGCAACTCCCCCTGCCTTATCGCAGCTTACCACGTCCTTCTTCGCCTCTTAGAGCCTAGGCATCCACCATGCGCCCTTATTCGCTTTAAAAAAGTTACTGCCTCTTTTTTTAAGTGGTTGACTATCCACTTTCGTTGTACTCGGTATGACAACTTTTTTTCCCAATATGTCAAAGAACTTTAACCTTTGCAGGTTCTGGCCAATGTCGGAACCTTCGTCCCTTTCATCGTCTTTTAGTGGAGGATAACGGATTCGAACCGTTGACCCCCTGCGTGCAAGGCAGGTGCTCTAGCCAGCTGAGCTAATCCCCCAGTACTGTTCAGAGCGGTCAAGGTGTTTAAGCTACCGCTTCCTACTCCACTTCTTCCCTTCTTCTTAAGAACTTCTTGTAGACCCGAGCAGATTTGAACTGCTGACCCCTACATTATCAGTGTAGTGCTCTAACCAGGCTGAGCTACGGATCTAGATCAGATGGTAGCGCCCATATAAGCGTTACACTTACCGATTACCTTGAAAATTTCGGAAACAACAGCTACAAGACAATCCCTCTCATAGCTCTAAAAAGGAGGTATTCCAGCCGCACCTTCCGGTACGGCTACCTTGTTACGACTTAGCCCCAGTCACTAGTTTTACCCTAGGCGGCTCCTTGCGGTTACCGACTTTAGGTACACCCAGCTTCCATGGCTTGACGGGCGGTGTGTACAAGGTCCGGGAACGTATTCACCGTAGCATTGCTGATCTACGATTACTAGCGATTCCAGCTTCACGCAGTCGAGTTGCAGACTGCGATCCGAACTGAGAGAAGGTTTTTGAGATTTGCTCCTTGTCGCCAAGTGGCTGCTCTTTGTCCTCCCCATTGTAGCACGTGTGTAGCCCTGGGCATAAAGGCCATGATGACCTGACATCATCCCCTCCTTCCTCGCGTCTTACGACGGCAGTTTCAGTAGAGTTCCCAGCTTGACCTGATGGCAACTACTGATGGGGGTTGCGCTCGTTGCGGGACTTAACCCAACACCTCACGGCACGAGCTGACGACGGCCATGCAGCACCTTGCAGTCCGTGTATTGCTACAAATACCCCTTTCAGGGTACGGCAAACTGCATTCTAGCCCAGGTAAGGTTCCTCGCGTATCATCGAATTAAACCACATGCTCCACCGCTTGTGCGGACCCCCGTCAATTCCTTTGAGTTTCAACCTTGCGGTCGTACTTCCCAGGTGGATTACTTAATGCTTTCGCTCAGACGCGCACAGTAATATCGCGCACGTCGAGTAATCATCGTTTAGGGCGTGGACTACCAGGGTATCTAATCCTGTTTGATCCCCACGCTTTCGTGCATCAGCGTCAATCACTGCGTAGTAAGCTGCCTTCGCAATAGGTGTTCTATGTCATATCTATGCATTTCACCGCTACATGACATATTCCGCTTACCTCCACAGTATTCAAGATCACCAGTACCCATGGCAGTTTCCAAGTTAAGCTCGGAGATTTCACCACGGACTTAGCAACCCGCCTACGCACCCTTTAAACCCAGTGAATCCGGATAACGCTTGCACCCTCCGTATTACCGCGGCTGCTGGCACGGAGTTAGCCGGTGCTTATTCATCAGGTACCGTCAAATGAGCTGGAAAACCCACATTTCTTCCCTGATAAAAGAAGTTTACAATCCAGAGGACCTTCATCCTTCACGCGGCATGGCTGGTTCAGACTTGCGTCCATTGACCAATATTCCTTACTGCTGCCTCCCGTAGGAGTCGGGCCCGTGTCTCAGTGCCCGTGTGACTGGTCGTGCTCTCACACCAGTTACTGATCGTCGGCTTGGTGAGCCGTTACCTCACCAACTACCTAATCAGACGCACGCCCATCTTTCAGTAATAAATCTTTAATAGCTGAGTGATGCCACTCTACTATCCTATGGGGTATTAATCCAAATTTCTCTGGGCTATCCCCCGCTGAAAGGAAGGTTGCGTACGTGTTCCGCACCCGTTTGCCGGTCGCCGCCCGGTATTGCTACCTGCGCTGCCCCTCGACTTGCATGTATTAAGCCTGCCGCTAGCGTTCATCCTGAGCCAGGATCAAACTCTCCATTGTAAAGAAGTTTTGATCTGACTTAATCTCTTTCGAAATTAACGTCCAATCGATTTTTTTTAGCTCGAGTGATGTCTTACCTGAATCTCTTCAATTCAGTGCTGTTGTTTCCTAACTTTCAAAGATCTTCCTTCTACTCATCTTCATGAGCGAAACTTGCCATCAACCACCTCTCCCGAAGTGATCAACTCTTCTTTTTTAATCTCCTCATTTTCAACCTCCGACCCCAGTGCCGCGCTTGCCGCAACCCCTTATTTCGATCGGGTTGCAAAGGTAAGATTCTTTTTTATTTCACCAAATTTTTCAGCTTTTTTTTCAGCGCTTTTTTTCGCTTTCCAAATCCGCCGAGCATAAAAAAAGACAACCTCGCGGCCATCTCTCTACCTCTGCTGTTTTTCGAAGAACTACCCCGCTTGTGATTGGGAGTGCAAAAGTAGAACCTATTAACTCACCAGCCAAATTTTTCTTTGGGTTTTATTCCACCAAATTCATTGAAACCCAGCAAAATGCAGAACAGCAAAGCGTTTCAGGAGAATATTTTTTTTGAAAAACCGAACAGAAACAAAACCAATGCAATAAAAAACAGGAGCTAACGGTTACGAATAACCGAAAATTAGAATTCGTCGTTACGGAATTTAATATCGCCAACGGGCTTATGCAACGACCACTCCGTAAAATCCTGACGTGCATCCATACCGATACCATCAAGAACCTGGGTCTTCGTACGTATCCTCACCTTCTTATCCGTAAAAAAGGATTCCTTCTGCTGATCCCACCACAACTCATCGCAGTACAGCGTATCCCCGTTCAGCATATTGATCACTACAATACTGTCGCGGAGAAACACTTTCTTCTCCCCGCTCCGGTACTTGCCGTAAAGGGCATCAAGCTTACTCTCCAACTCCAGGGAGTCGTTGTAAAAATCGACATGAAGGCTCTTCGGAAACTCATAATAGCTCGTATCCGGATAACCCGTCACCTGATAATAATTCATCTCCGGCGCAACCAGCTTCGCTTTCATTTTGCCATTCTGGCTCATAAATCCCTCTACCTTTTTGGCCTCCTCCACAAACACCTTCTTTTCGGTGAGTGCATTGATTTCGGCATCGGAGTTGCCACAACCCACAGCAAAAAAGCAGCCTGTTATGAACGAGGCTGCTATTAACGTATAAGATGAAAGGATGCTTTTAGTCATATTTCTTTTTAATGAACCAGAAGTCTGCCAGCGCAAGCCCAACGGATAACCGGAAAAAGCTTTCCTTAACCGAGTTCTTATCATTACCGCGGCGTCCAAACTCAAGATTGGTATTGATTACCGTCGTTTGGTAGGATCTGTAGCTTCTCAACGGGAAACCGGCACCAAAGGTTACGGCATATTTCTTTACATCATTCACTTCAGGCTTAATGTAGTCGCTGCCGACATAAAATCCGGCACGATAGGTCAGGAGCCCCCAGTAGTTTTTTGCCTGGCCGGAGGGCAGAAACTGCGCCCCTACCCGCAAAGTCCAGTCGTCCTGAACCTTATCGGTCTGTCCAAAAAAGCGGTAATTGCTCCACTTCGCGCTCTCATAGTCGACACCAATTTGCAGCTGCCGGGCTTTTTCGAACATAATACCCACCGAATAGGATGCCGGATAAATGACATCCCCCTTCATTCCCGATTTGGTATAAATGCTGTCGATTATTACATCCCCGCCATCTCCGGAATAATTAAAGGTTTCGTTGGTGATCTTGTTCTCACCGCGGAGTTTGGTTTCCAGGTTTCCGGAAGCACCGATTCTCAGCAGGCTTTTGCTGGAAAGTTTGATGCCGTACTGAACCCCGGCATTCAAAAAGGCTGAACCGAAATTGGAGATATGGGCCGTTCTTGATTTATAATACAGAACAGAATCGTTAACAGGGATAATCCGGGTATCGGTTTCCTTTCTTCCAAAAAAATAGCCCCCGTTGATTCCCACACTCAGATTCTTCCAGCGGGCACCGGTTCCGGCAAATACCTGATAGGCTCCACCCTCACCCTCGTACAGGCTCTGGATACTGTCTACACCCGGTACACGTTCCCTGGACTCAATCTTGTACGACACATTGGAAATCGGACGGAGTCCGATATTCACCCCCCACACATTCTTTTTCAGCGGAAAAGCTACATTCAGGTAGTTTACCACCATATTGGTTGAGCGAAACTTGTCTGTAGCGTTCGGGGTTCTCAAAACCTTTGATTCAATATCAATTCCCACATCAAAAATGGTCCTTTCCAGTCGGGAATAGGTAGCCGGATTGTTGAAGTTTACAGTTGAGAGATACGGGTCAAGGTAGGCCGCTGAAACGCCGCCCATCGACCTGTTCACAACGTTCTGAGAAGGGGTCAGGTTCCCGATCCCGTAACGGGAGTAGGGAGAATTTTCCTGAGCTTTGGCTGTTCCGGCGTACAACAGAATCAGGGCCAGAGCTATCTTATTATTTTTCTTCATAATAGTTGTGCTCACAAATCGCATACAATCCTTTATAAATTAGATGAGGGTCTGCAAATATCTTATTTTTCAAATGCCGCGCAAAAAAGGCCGTATCACCCCCGGTTAAAAGCACGTTAAAGTTCCGGTATTTTTCGTGGTAAAGATCAATGAAACCGTCGATTTCCCGGGCCATTCCAAAGATCACCCCACTCAAAATATTGGTTTTTGTATCGTACCCGATGAGCGGAAACTCCCAGTCTTTTTTTACCAGCGGAAGTTTGGCCGTATAGTCGTTGAGCGACCGGAAACGGATTTCCATTCCCGGAGATATGCCTCCACCGAGGAATTCGCGCTCCTTATTGACAAAATTGTAGGTAATACAGGTTCCCAGTCCAATCACCAGCGTATGGGAACCCGGAAACAGACTTACCGCCGCACTCATCATCGCCAGACGGTCGGCCCCGATGGTTTCCGGTTTGCCCACGGGTGTCCGGAAATTCAGCTTGCTCTCGTGCGAAAGCCGGTGAAACCATCCCGCCGAAGCCAAAATCGTTTCCAGCTCCGGATGATGATCGATAACCGATGACAGTATTGTTTTTTCAGGCTTGTACCGTTCGAGAAGCGCCTGAATGGTGGCAGGTTGGTCGTCTTCAAGAAATTCTTCCGTCTGAAATGCGCCGTTCAAAAAAACTCCGACTTTTTTCCGTGTGTTTCCGAAATCGAAACAAAGTGTAACCGACATAGGTTCCCAGTATGTTATTTTTTGGCTTCCCACTCAAAATCAAGTCCCCCAAGGTTCCGAAAATGGCCGTTCAGCTTGATTTTTTCTTTTAACGACTCCATTTCGGCCAGGAAAGGTATGATTTTATTCAGATGTCGCCTCAGATATTCCTGCCGCTGGTCTTCCCGAAGCAGTAGCAGCATCTCGTATTCCTCCTGCAGCGAAAGCCCCGCATGATGGGCCACATCATAACTCAAGAGTTCGTCATCCTCTTTTTTAAAGGTCTTGGTCACATTCAATAGTCGATGCAATTCCCGAATCATCACCATCACCTTCGACATCTTTTCCCGCACGGTTGTCCGGTCGTTATCCGGATATTCCACGATCGCTCCGAGGTACAATTTCCCGGGGACCTCACGGATTACTTCCAAAACCCGAAATACCTTCACTCCCTTTGTTACAATATCCATTTCGCCGCCTTCGTATTCCTTAACCACCGACTCCACCTGAACCAGGGTTCCGAATTCCTCCAGCTTATTGTTGATCACCGTTGGAATGCCGAAGGGCTTCCCCGATTCGAGACATTCGCGGATCAGTTGCTGATACCTCGGTTCAAAAATGTGCAGGTTCAGTTGCTCACCGGGGTAAACAACAATATTCAGCGGGAATATGGGAATGAAATTGATCAAACCTTACTTTTTTAAGAGAACATAATTTTTGTACTCACCGAAACGAATACCCAGAAAATCTTCGATAGGCTGGAGGTACTTATCCTTTTTCTTTCTCCAATACGCTTTTGAGGGATCAAACTGAAAATCCCAATCCGAAGCCTCAATCCATTCCTTCATCAATGCAGGGTGCTCGCCCGTAAAGGGTTCTACCTTGTCCACTTTCTGATAGTCGAAGGCCTTGTCGGTATTTGTATCATTCCAGTGAATAACAAAATTGTTGATTTTTTTGAGCATCTGTTGGGGTGGCCGAACGGCGTTGTAGTGATATATCGGTGCATCGATCTTCAACACCTTCAGTTTCTTTCCTTTCGCACCCGACGTATAATCTTCCTGGCTATTGTATATTCTGAAGCCCTGGGAGTCTTTGTAGGAACGGACGAGCTTATCATTACGGAACACGCGGATTTCGTGTCGGTGAACCCTCCTGGATGTCCTGATATATTTATAAGAACCCCAGAAATGAAGGAAGGGCTGGATAAATCCGTCTACATCCGGATTGCCGTCGTTTTCGCGGATGGCCGCCTCAATTTTCGGAAGATCGTTTTCGTGAATAACTTCATCAGCCTGAATATGAAAGGCCCAGTCGCCGGTAATGGCATCCAGAGCCGCATTGGCCTGCTGCGCAAAAACCTGTCCGCCCTTCCGGAGATTCATATCCCAAACCGTATCCACAATCCTGATTTTAACCGGATCTATTGCCTGCACGGCTTCCCGCGTTCCATCGTGCGAATCGCCCACTGCAACTACCACCTCAGCGCAGATCGGAAGGATCGATCGTATTGATTCTATAAAAGGATAGCCGAGTTCCAGGCCATTTCTTACATATGTAAATCCGGAAATAGTCATAAAAACTGATGGGTATTCAGGTTCTGAAGCACCAAAACGGTGTTTCAGCGCACAAATTATTCAAGTAAATCCAAATCTCTATGCCTGTTCTCAAAAAAGACGTTAAGGGGGATACCGTGAACCCGTGCTGAGGGAAAACCCGGCCGGCACGGTTTAAACGGATTATCCCTCCGTTATCGGTTGAATGAAAGAGCGTTTTAAACCGTATACTTGCAGCAAAAAGAGCTATGAAGCTTTCAGCCGTGGTAATCACCTACAACGAAGAGCGCAATATTGGCCGGTGTCTGGATTCGCTCCTGCCGGTTGCGGATGAAATTGTGGTTCTGGACTCGAATTCTACCGACCAAACTGTGGCCATTGCTGAAAGCCGGGGCGCAAAAGTATATCTGCAGAGCTTTCTCGGATATGTTGAACAAAAAAACCGGGCACTGGAACTCGCATCCCACGATCTTGTTCTCAGCCTCGATGCCGATGAAGCACTCGACGAAAAACTTACCCAATCCATACTCGCAGCCAAACAGGAATCTCCGGGCAGTGCCTACTCCATGAACCGCTGCACCTGGTACTGCGATCGTTTTATCAAACACGGCAGCTGGTACCCCGATCGAAAAATCCGCCTGTTCAACAAAACACAGGCCCGATGGGCGGGGGATAATCCGCACGACCATATCGTAGTGGACGCCGGAATCCCCGTCAAACATCTGGCCGGCGATATCCTGCACTATTCCTACTACAGTATCGAAGAGCATGTGGCTCAGAACAACAAATTCAGCACCATCTCTGCCGATGCCCTGGTGAAGCGCAATAAAAAAGCAACTGCTGCGGGTTTGGTATTCCGGCCATTCTGGGCCTTCTTGAAGGGCTATTTCTTCAAGGCCGGCTTCCTCGATGGCTTTCATGGATTTGTTGTAGCCGTTAACTCGGCTCACCTCACGTTTCTGAAATACGCCAAGCTATACCGAAAACAAAACGAAAATGCTGCCAGCTCCTGATTCTATTCGCACCGATAATCTTCGCGGTCTTGCCCGGGCCATTTCATTCGTGGAGAATGAAGTGGAAGGATATGAAGACTTGCTCGCTTCTTTTCCGCAGAACAATCATACCCGCATCACGGGCATCACCGGACCTCCCGGTGCCGGGAAAAGCACGCTCACCGATGCCCTGGTAGAAGAAATGCTGAAGGAAGGGCGTAAGGTTGCCGTACTCTGCATCGACCCCTCCTCTTCTTTCAGCAGGGGTGCGATTTTGGGCGACAGAATCCGGATGGGGCGGTGGTACAACGAACCTTCTGTCTACATCCGGTCGTTGGCTACCCGGGGCTGGCTGGGTGGACTGGCACCTCAGGCCATCGAAATCACCGAAGTGCTCAAATTTGCTGGCTTCGACGACATCATTATTGAAACCGTTGGTGTGGGACAAAGCGAAATCGACATTGCCGGGCTCGCCGATCTTACCCTTGTGGTAGTGGTGCCCGAAGCCGGCGATGATATCCAGACCATGAAGGCCGGACTTATGGAAATTGCCGATCTTTTTGTGGTGAACAAATCCGATAGGCCTGAAGCCGATACGCTTGTCCGAAATCTGGAACAGCAACTCTATCCTTCCCGTACCCAGCAGCATCGCCGTATTCCAGTACTAAAAACGGTTGCCAGCCAGCATACCGGCGTTCGGGAACTGTACAGCCGGATGCAGGAAATTTTCATGGCCGGTACAACCAACGCAAACCGCAGTCGGGTTTTTGCAGAAAAAGCCTGGGAGCTGATCAAGAAAAGAAAAATGAAGGGGATTGATATCCATCAGATTAAAGAAGAAATTTCAGCCCTGATCGATCAGAACAAATTCAATCTTTATCAATACGTTGCGGGAAAATAACTACTCGCTGGTCTTATTGACCTTCCACCAGCGGTAACCGATATAGCCCATAATGGCCAGGGGAGTAAGCATCAGATAAATGATACCTGAATTCATTCCCTTTGCAGGCTTTTCGCCGAGCTGTTGTGCTGTTTTGGTACAAATGGAACACTGTGCCGTGCTTTCCACGCTGTTCAGCAACAAAAATCCGCAAAGAAAAAATAGAATAATCCGGCTTTTCATTTATCCCTATTTTTAGGCAAAGTTAGTTCAAAAAAACCGGAGCTTTTGTTAATCTTTAACGTAAACAGATGAAAAGATATTTAGCCGCAGCCGTAACCATCCTCGTTCTGGCCTGCAACAACGAAGAGAAAAAGGTTAACCCCGACACTTCAGTAAAAACCACGGTTGCCGACGATTCCGGCTTCATGGCCTGGGGCAACGAACCGGGTTGGATGGTTGAAATTGTTCCGGGCAAGCATATCCGGTATATCGGCGATTACGGAAAGGACAGTCTTCTTTTCCCATACACCGCCCCTGTTGTAGCCTCCGGCGATTCGGCATTTACTTTTGCCAGTGCCGTCCGCCTCGATTCCACCGAAGTCATTAGCCTTATTTTTCAGAAAGAAATCTGCACCGATGATGCCGACCGTCAACATGAATTCAGCGTAAAACTTTCCGTTCGCAACAAAATGCTTCAGGGTTGCGGCGATAAGTTGAAATAGAAATAGAACCACCTGCGCGTCTTCGGATCCGTTTCAAAAAAAAAGAGGCTGAGTCCGAAGACCAGCCTCCATATTATAGATTTTATCTATATCGAGATAGAGAACAGTTATTAAGCTTCAGCTTTCATTGCCTTCTGATGCTTGTTGCGCTCGTTTTCATCGAGGTAGATCTTGCGCATGCGGATATGGTTGGGCGTAACCTCAATGCATTCGTCGTGCTGGATATATTCCATACACTCTTCGAGGGTCATCAGTGTTTTGGGAGCAATGTTGGTGGCCGCATCACTACCGCTCGCACGCATGTTGGTGAGCTTTTTACCTTCGATGGCGTTTACCACGAGGTCGCCGGGTTTGATGTGTTCAGCAATGATCTGGCCGGCATATACTTCCTCTCCCGGATCCACGAAGAAGGTTCCGCGATCCTGAAGTTTATCGATGGAATAACCCGTTGTGGTACCGGTTTGTTTGGCGATCAGCACACCGTTGTTACGGCCGGGGATGGCACCTTTCCACGGTTTGTATTCCGTAAAGCGGTGCGCCATTACCGCTTCACCGGTTGTGGCGGTCAGCATCTGTGTTCTCAGGCCGATCAGTCCGCGTGAAGGAATTTCAAACTCCAGGTGCTGCATTTCGCCTTTTGTTTCCATGATATGCATTTCTCCCTTCCGACGGGTAACCAGGTCGATTACCTTACTTGCAAACTCCTGAGGTACATCTACCACCAGGTTTTCGTAAGGTTCGCATTTTTTACCGTCGATGGTTTTAACGATAACCTGGGGTTGTCCTACCGTAAGTTCATATCCCTCGCGGCGCATGGTTTCGATCAGAACGCCGAGGTGAAGAATCCCCCTACCATAAACCAGAAAGGTATCACCGTTGTCGGTATCCACAACACGGAGAGCCAGGTTCTTTTCGGTTTCCTTCATCAGGCGGTCGCGGAGGTGACGGCTGGTTACGAATTTACCATCACGACCGAAGAACGGCGAGTTGTTGATACTGAACGTCATGTTCATGGTGGGCTCATCCACGCTGATTACCGGCAGCGCCTCAGGATTTTCGGCATCGGCAATGGTATCACCGATATTGAATCCTTCCAGTCCTACCACAGCACAGAGGTCGCCGGCTTTCACTTCTTCCACTTTTCTCTTACCCATTCCTTCGAACACGTAGAGTTCGCGTACTTTCTGCTTCTTAACTACACCATCGGCCTGCATCAGCGCAATCATCTGGTTTTCGCGGATGGTTCCGCGGGTTACCTTACCTACGGCGATACGGCCGAGGAAGGAAGAGTAATCCAGAGAAGTGATCTGCATCTGCAGCGCACCTTCGTTAATGGAGGGAGGCGGCACATGCTTCAGGATACCGTCCAGCAGGGGATCGATTCCTTCGATCGGAGTAAGCGTATCGTTGAACCAGCCGTTTTTACCGCTACCATAATAGGTAGGGAAGTTCAGCTGCTCTTCCGTAGCGTCGAGGTTGAAGAACAATTCGAATACGGCATCGTGAACCTCGTCGGGACGGCAGTTTGGCTTGTCTACCTTATTGATGACAACAATCGGCTTCAGGTTAAGCTGAAGGGCTTTCTGAAGTACGAAGCGGGTTTGGGGCATGGGGCCTTCGAAGGCGTCCACGAGCAGAATAACCCCGTCGGCCATCTTCAGTACGCGTTCAACCTCACCGCCGAAGTCGGCGTGGCCCGGAGTATCAATTACATTGATTTTTACCCCTTTATAGGTCACGGCAGCATTCTTACTGAAGATCGTGATTCCTCTCTCGCGCTCCAGGTCGTTACTGTCCATGATCAGTTCACCGGTCTCCTGGTTGTCACGGAAAACCTTGGCAGCATGTAAAATACGATCCACCAGGGTAGTCTTACCGTGGTCAACGTGGGCGATGATGGCGATGTTTCTGATATCCATAAACAAAAGTCAATTACCGGTAGAAAAGATTGTGATTGAAAATCAACGATTTAAAAAAAATCCTGGTTGAACTTTCAAAATTACTTCCGGTGTGTAAAAATTTAAGGGTGCAAAGGTACGACAATTCACGAGGATTAAGGTTTTTTTATTGTTACCTTGCGTAGCGAAATGCGGCAGTACCTATTTTTAGTTAATCCCATTTCGGGAACAAAGGATAAAGGATCGCTGATCAATCTGATCAGGAACTACAGTTCCGGGAATGCTATTTCCTACAGCATAGAATATACCAACCCGGAAGGGCAATACGCCTATCTCAGACAACTTATTGAAAACAAGGGCATTACCGATGTTGTGATCTGTGGCGGCGATGGAACCATCAACCAGGTTACCGGTGCCCTGGTCGACACGGACGTAAATTTCGGTATTATTCCCTACGGTTCGGGTAACGGACTGGCCCATTCGGCGGAAATTCCGGTAAATGTTACCGAGGCACTCGACCTGATTGTCCATACCGGCACCATTCAGGAAACCGATGCATTTCTGATCAACGGGAAATTTGCGTGCATGCTCAGTGGGATCGGTTTCGATGCGGATGTGGCCCACGCTTTTGCCCAACAAAAAACACGCGGCCTCCTGACCTATACTCTCGAAACCATAAAAACCCTGTTTACCGCGCGAACCTATTCCTTTACCATCGAGGTAGACGGAGTGGAACACCCTACCGAAGCCTTTTTTGTATCGATCGCCAACAGCAATCAGTTTGGAAATCAGTTCACCATAGCTCCCAAAGCCAGCCTGAACGATGGACTTCTGGACGTGGTAATTGCCAAAAAAATGAACAAGATCTTTCTGCCGTTCACGGTTTTCAGTCAGGTTACGGGCATGAATGAGATGAAGTCGGCCGACAAAATTGAGGATGGTGGCCATATTCACTATTTTCAGACCGATCGGCTGGTGCTCCACAACCCCGATAAAGCCCGGCTTCATATCGACGGCGACCCGGCCGAAACGGCGGAGCGCTTTGAAATCCAGGTGGTGAAAAATGCGTTCCGGCTCTGGGTTCCTAAAAAACAAGAATCCAACCGGCCTTAACGCGCCTGCCGAAGCAAACTATCGGCCAGGGCGAAGGATTTTGAATTGAAGGGATTGTCGAGGGCTGCGGCGATATCGTTTTTTTCTCTCAACGACAGGTGGAAGTTCAGCGTTGCCCCGTCTTCCTGTTTCCGGGGAACATATTGGAAGGTAATTCTTCGTAAACTATCGCGGATGATCGACTGCGCATATCCGATCTGATCGTTTTGGTAATAATCCTGCAGTTTGTGCCAGTTGTGCTGGATAAGCAGGACCGGCTTGGTGAGCAACTCGGAAATATCGGTGGCCACATAAGGCTGCTCCCATCCGCCTGTTTGTCGGTCGCGGATCGACAACAGCACAACGCCTCCGGTATTTTCATTTATCCAATCCGAAAAGTGGCTGATAAAACGCAGTGCGGTTTCCTGTCCGAAATTATCGCGAAGCCCCGCATCCATCACATCGATTACGGGATCAGTAGGCAGCCATACGTTGGGCAGCACATACGGAAAGGTGGCATTCATCCGCATGGCCGTGAGTACGCGGAGCTTTTCCGGCGTATGTCCTTTTAAAAGTGCGCAGAAATCGACCGCATCCGGATCGGCATAACCCACCTTCGACGTATCCACGGCAGCGCGCATCATAAAACTTACGGGTTGCGCGCTGGTCACCATCTTGCGGCCATCGCGTGTAATTACCGAGTTAAAAAACAAAAGCGGGATTCTGGCCGCCTTTTCATCGTCGGCATAGTCGGCCAGCGTCTTCTTCATGAAACCACGTGTATTTTCGTTCAAACGATTCTCGAAGGCATATGCCCTGTCTTTGATATAACGCTGATCTCCAACCGAAAAACGTTGTGCGGGGGCAATCATATCGCGGGCCACAAAAGAGGAAAATGTTGCATTGAGCAGATCCTTTCCGATATCATCCACATACTTACGGTCATTCAAACGAATGGATGGGTCATCGAGGCTACGCAGGTAGAGTTCGCGGAAATAGGCCGCCCCAAGCATGCCCCCGGAAGCACCCGAAATCAGCACGGTCTGCTTCATCAATTGCCCACCTGTGATGCTGTCGAGCCGCTGCAAAACATTCATCGTAAAAGTGGCACTTCGGTTTCCGCCGCCGCTCACAGAAATAAAATACATCATGGGCCGCTCCTGCGTTTGCTTTGCTTTCCAGGCTTCCAGAATCTTTAGCATCGCTGCCTTGTCGCGTTCTACAATACTGTCGGCGCAGAGTGCAAGCAAGGCTTCCCTGTTGTACTGTGCACGGTGCGGTTTGGCCGAATAGGTAACGCCGTATGCCTTATTGGTGGTGTCGATCAGGTTGTTCTTATAAAGCGTATTAAAAAAGAAGTATAAAAGAATCACCACCGGAATACTCCAGCTTTGCAAAAACAGTGAAAAGGCACCACTTACCGCAATCAGGATCGAAAAGAACATGGTAATGCTGGCCGCAGCGGGCAGCTGGAAAAAGGGATTATCTAAAAGAAATCCGATGATCAGCAGGAATATAAACGCTATAAAAATGGAGAATACCGCTGCAACGTGGTGTTGCTTGAATACACTTTCCAGAAAAGACGAACTGTAGTGCGAAACATTCCGCGTCTTGCGAAATTTAAAGGGACCGGCCAGATACCAGTCGACGCGCATCAATCCAGGTTCGTGCTGATCGCTGCTGCGGTTTCTTCCGTAGGTTGACATGAATCGGATCGGATTGCTCATGATGGGAGCCATCCGTTTCATGATCGTACGATCGGCACCAAAAAAATAAAGAAGCGAAATCGCCAGAAGCAGCACAAATCCTACGGTAAATCCTCCGATCAGGGCAAATACTTCGAAGCCAGGCATCAGCTCCCGGTAGAGATTATATTGAATGGCCCTGACCAGATAGAAGATCAGAAAGACCAGGGGAATAATGCTATTGTTGAGACAGTATTTTAGAAAGGGCTGCGTGGTAGTGGCAAGAAAACGGAACTGCCGGAAATGCAGGATGAAGGTGGTGATATTCCAGCTCATCACAAAAATACCTATAGCCACGCCAACGATGGCAGAACTCACCGTGCTGACATGATCCAGATATTCCGGAGCCAGAAACAGGGAATCAGCCCCAAAAGCATGCATGAAATTTCCGTTGACCGTGCTGAACAGAATGACCCAGAAAAGAAGAAGAACCTGGTACTTCCTGAAATGCAGAACCACCAGTTGTACCGGGAAGGAATAAAATATGGCTTTAAACGCAGTAGGTATCTTCATACGGACAGGGATATCTGCATCCCGTAACAAGATACTGATTTTTAGCACATAGTTATCGTTTTACGAGGAAACGAACGGCAATAAGACTTCCGAGTAACAGCATACCTACGATCTGGTGAAATTCGGCCAGCCACTCAAATGTTCCCCAACGGTTGGGAACGATGCCTGTACTGGAAAGTACAGCCAGAATGCCCAGCAACACCTGGAGCCCCGTAAAATAGAGAGGCCATCGGAACCATTTTTTAAACGTGGCAGAAGCGCCGGATGCCTTGGCAGCCTTAATCGTAAACAATACCACCAGAATAAGGATGATGTACGCAAGCCCTCTGTGTACAAAATGGACGGTTATTTTATTGTCAATCAGATTGAGGAGCCAGGGACGATGACTGAACAGGGAGTCGGGAATCCATTCGCTGTTGATCTTTGGCCAGGTTGCAGCGGCGGTAGCAGCCTTATGACCCGCCATCAGCGCGCCGTACGCCAGTTGTGGTATGAGGAGGATGATGAGCGTATTTATCCGGCTGCGGATAGCTCCATTGCTGAAACGCTCTGCCGGGTTAACGACCAGTTGGAGATAAAACCAGAAAGCGTATACGATCAACCCGAGCGCAAATACAAAGTGAAGGGCAAGACGGGTGGGCTTAACATACACCGCGTCGCCGGTAAGCCCGCTGGCCACCATGATCCACCCCACTGCCCCCTGGAGTGCCCCCAGCAAAAACAGCACCACCAACGGCTGAACCATTGCTGGTTTCAGTTTCTTTTTGGAGAAAAGGTAAACAAACCCAACCACAAAAGCCACACCGATCAGTCTGGCCCACAAACGGTGAAACCATTCCCAGAAAAAGATGAATTTGAAATCGCTGAGCGTGAAGTCGGCATTGAGGATCTGAAACTGGGGCGTCTGCTGGTATTTTTCAAACTCGATCATCCAGCTCTTTTCGTTCAAGGGAGGAAAGGCACCGGTAACCACATTCCATTCCGTAATCGACAGACCGGAGCCGGTAAGTCGGGTAATGCCTCCCAGGATTACCTGAATCAGCAGCATAATGATGCCGAGCAATATCCAGTTCGATACGGCACGGGAACCGGTCATTCGTGTATCGTCCAGCGTATTCATAAGCGCAAATTTACCACCCGGAATCCGGATCGGGTGTAACGGATTCAGCTTTCTATGGAAGGAATCACAGAATGGGCGAAAACAGCCGGCAGAACGATTCTCCAAGTTTTACCATCCGGGATCGGTTTTCCCAATCGGCCAGGTCAATCCGCTCGCTGTCTGCAAGATCATCCAGAAAGGTTTTCTTCAGCTCCTGAGCCAGCTTTTCGTCGTAAACGATCGCATTTACCTCGAAATTCAAGTCAAAACTGCGAATGTCCATGTTGGCAGATCCCACCATACTGAGCCGGTCGTCGGCCACCATGGTTTTGGCATGGAGGAACCCCTTTTTATATAGATAAATTTTGACGCCTGCCTCCAGCAGCTCCTGATAGTACGATTTTGCAGCTGCATTTACGAATACCGAGTCGGACACACCGGGAACATTCAGCCGAACATCTACGCCACTCAATGCGGCCAGTTTCAGCGTGTTGAGGATGGTTTCGTTGGGAATAAAATAGGGAGTGGTGATGTAGATGTATTCGCGGGCATCGGCAATGGCATTGGCATAACTGAGCATGATGGTGGCCCTATCCGAATCGGGTCCGCTGTACACAATCTGTACCAGCTGATTGCTGCTGACCCGCGTATCCGGAAAATAATCGTGTGTCAGCGAAAGATTATCGTCGGCGCAGAAGTTCCAGTTAACCAGAAAAATAGCCTGAAGCATTTTTACCGCATCGCCTTTGATCTGAAGATGGGTATCGCGCCAGTATAACGTATTGAAACCGGTATTGTTGGAGTAACGGTCCGACATATTGATGCCTCCCACAAATCCGACTTCGCCGTCAACAATTACGATTTTCCGGTGGTTGCGGTAATTATGCCGGTTGGAAAACAAGGGGAAATAAATCCGATAGAAAGGAACGGCCTGAACGCCGCCCTCGGCCAGTTCACGGAGAAATTTCCGGCTCAGATCGCTGCCAAAATCGTCGTATATCAGCCTCACCTGTACGCCTTCGCGGCTTTTGGCAATAAGAATCTCCTTCACCCGGTTCGCGAGTTCTCCTTCTTCGAATATATAATATTCGATATGGATATGATGGCGCGCGTTATGGAGGGCTTCCAGCACCGCCGGAAATTTTTCTTCTCCGTTGATCAACAGCTTCACTTCGTTATTGATGGTCAGCGGCACCCTGCTTTCCCGCAGCAGCATACGCACCAGGGGCACATTGTATCCGATCACTTCCCGATATTCACGGATGGCCTCCTTGGTAAAGCGAACCAGATAGGCTGAAAAAGCCTCCATACTTCGCGCATCACGGATCAGCTTGCGCTTGTAGAGTTTTCTCTTCCGGTAGTTTTCGCCGAACACGAAGTAGATGAGCACCCCGATATAGGGAAGTACGAAGAGCAGGAGAAGATAGGCAAGCGTTTTTGCCGGGGTTCTGTTCTCCGAAATGATCAGAATCGCCACGGCCGCACTCAGTGCGTAGCCGGTGACGAGCAGAATGGTGGCCCAACTGATATCCTGCAGCCAGCTTACCAGAAAATAGTTTTCGGAAACATTCATCGGATTTATACCTGTAAACGACTACAAGTTAAGCAATTATTGAGCTCGTTGTAGGGTTTCAATATTCTACCGGCTTAACCGACTAATCCGGGGGAAACTTGGTCTAAATAACCTCAAATCACCTAAATTTGCTCCCCAATACATTAACGTTATGAGCACACAAAAGTATCAGTTTGCAATGATCGGCATCGGTGTTATGGGGAAAAACTTCCTGTTTAACATGGCCGACCATGGATTTGCCGTTCTCGGCTTCAACAAAAGCGCCGAAAAAACCGGAGTTATGGAGTCTGAAGCTACTCCCGGAACGAAGGTGAAGGGCGTTAACACACTTGAAGAAATGGTTTCCCTCCTGGAAACTCCGCGAAAGGTAATGCTGCTGGTTCCTGCAGGTGCACCGGTAGACGATGTGATCGAACAACTCATTCCGCTGCTTTCTCCCGGTGATATTATTATAGATGGTGGTAACTCTCATTTTTCCGATACAGTTCGCAGAGTTGAATACCTGAAAGGTAAAAACCTTCACTTCATGGGTATGGGCGTTTCCGGAGGTGAGCAGGGTGCACGCCGTGGCCCCAGCATCATGCCCGGTGGCGATAAGGAAGCCTACGAATCTGCACGTCCCATGCTCGAAGCCGTTGCCGCCAAGGTGAACGGCGTTCCCTGTGTGGCCTATCTCGGAAACGGTCCTGCAGGCCACTACGTAAAAATGGTACACAACGGCATCGAATATGCGATCATGCAGCTCATCACCGAATGCTACGATCTGCTTCGCCGTGGTGCAGGTCTTTCCAACGAAGAACTGCATGATGTGTTCAAAAAATGGAACGACGGCGATCTCCAGTCATTCCTGATTGAAATCACGCGCGACATTTTCCTGCAGAAAGACGACATCACCGGAAAACATCTGGTTGATGTGATCCTCGACAAGGCCGGTGCAAAAGGAACCGGTAAATGGACCTCTCAGGACGCGCTCGAACTCGGAAGCCCCATTCCGATGATCGATACTTCTGTGGCCATGCGTAACCTTTCGTCACAGAAAGATTATCGCGTTAAAGCTGCAGAGCTCTACGGAACAGAACCTTCCAAACTGAGCGTATCCGACAAGCAGGCATTCATCAACGAAGTTCACGACGCTCTTTTCTTCGGAATCATGATCAGCTATGCACAGGGACTTGCCCTTCTGCAGGCCGCTTCTGCCGAACGCAACCTCGAAATTCCGATGAAAGAAGTGGTAAATGTTTGGAAAGGCGGATGTATCATCCGTTCGCTCCTCCTGCAGGACTTCGACAAGGCGTTCGAGAAAAATCCGCAGCTGACCAATATTCTTCTCGATCCGGCTATCGCCGCAATGGTTAAAGACAAGATTGCCAATACCCGTAAAGTGGCCTCTCTGGCTGTTCTCAACGGTTACGCGGCGAGCTGCCTGTGCAGCGCCCTGAACTATTTCGACGGCTTTACGTCTGCCCAGCTCCCCACCAACCTGCTGCAGGCACAACGTGACTTCTTCGGTGCGCACACCTACGAACGTATCGATCAGCCCGGAAAGTTCCATACCAACTGGACGACATCAAACTAACAAACGAACCAACAAGATCATGGACCTCCATAAAAGACCATCCGCCTCCCTGATATTCATCTTCGGAGGTAGTGGCGACCTTAATTATCGTAAACTCTCTCCGGCACTTTACAATCTGTTCATCGACGAATGGATGCCCGAGAAGTTTCATATTGTCGGAATTGGCCGTACCAACTATTCCGATGAAAAATACCGTGAACATCTGTTCGAAGGCATCCAGCAGTTCAGCCGTCGCAAGGATGAGAAAAACGGTAAATGGGAAGCCTTCTCCAAACACGTGAGCTATCTGGCCATGGACGCCGGGAATGAAGCCGACTATGCAAAAATTGCGGAAATTGTTAAAGAAAAGGAACAGGAATACGGCGAACATCCCAATGTAATCTTTTACCTCGCCGTTGCCCCGCAGCTGGTACCGGGCATCGCCCAGAAACTCGGCCCGCTGAATATCTGCGCCGACACCAAATGTACGCGCATTGTTGTTGAAAAACCCTTCGGTCACGACCTGAAGAGTGCCCAGGAGCTCAACAAACTCCTGCTCGGCATGTTCGACGAAGAACAGATCTATCGTATCGATCACTATCTCGGTAAGGAAACCGTTCAGAACATCCTGGCACTCCGCTTCGCCAATGCCCTGTTTGAGCCGATCTGGAACCGAAACTATATCGAACATATCCAGATCACCGCTGCCGAAACCGTGGGTGTCGAAGGAAGAGGGGGGTACTACGAACAATCCGGCGCACTGCGCGACATGGTTCAAAACCATATCCTGCAGCTGCTCTGTATGATTGCCATGGAAACACCGGTTTCATTCGATGCAAACGAAATTCGGAACAAGAAGGTAGACGTGCTTCACGCACTTCGTAAGATAACACCGGAAGAAGTTCAGCAATACGCCGTTCGCGGTCAGTACGGCCCCGGATGGATCAAGGGCGAACCCGTTCCCGGATACCGCGAAGAATCCAGTGTTGATCCCAAATCATCGGTTGAAACCTTCGCCGCGGTCAAGTTTTACGTGGATAATTGGCGCTGGCAGGGTGTTCCCTTCTACGTAAGAACGGGAAAAAGAATGCACCAGAAATCGACCATCATCAGCATTCAATTCAAACCGGCTCCGAGTTACGCCTTCCCTCCGGAAGCTGCCGCAAGCTGGAGACCCAACCGCCTCACCATCAGCATCCAGCCGGAAATGGACATCCGTCTGCGCTTCCAGGCGAAACGCCCGGGACAGGCTCTTGCACTGAATCCGGTAGACATGGTGTTCAGCTATGAAGATGCCTACGATGAACATCAACCGGAAGCATACGAAACACTTCTACTCGATGTGATGGAAGGCAATGCCACCCTCTTCATGCGTGCCGATCAGGTCGAAGCCGCATGGAAGGTAATCATGCCGATTCAGGAAGCCTGGGAAACCAGGCCGCCCGTTGACTTTCCGAACTATGCTCCGGACAGCTGGGGACCTGAAGATGCAGAGGCCCTGATTGCAAGAGACGGTCATAACTGGATCGTACTACCGCAAACCAAATAAGAATCAGTATTCCTTTATCACACGCGGCAAATCTGCCGCGTGTGTTTTTATACTTTATACCAATTCATTTTCGTTATGCAGATTCATATCGATAAAAATCCCGATGAACTGGCCGCCCATGCAGCACGCTGGATAACCGTCGTGATCAATGAAACCCTGAAATCGGGCGACCGCTTCACCATCGCATTGTCTGGCGGCAGCACCCCGCAAAAGCTTCATAAGATGCTTGCTGCCGACCCCCTACGTACTGAAATCGATTGGTCCAAAATCCATGTTTTCTGGGGCGATGAACGCGGCGTTCCTTTCGCCGATGAACGAAATAATGCCCGGATGGCGTTCGAAACCCTGCTCAATAAAGTGCCCGTTCCGAAAGAGCAGATTCATATCATGGACACCACCATCGACGCCGGAGAATCAGCCCTGAAATACGATGCACTTCTCCATACATATTTCGATGGTCAACCACACACATTTGATCTGGTATTGCTGGGCATGGGCGACGATGGACACACGCTTTCCCTGTTCCCCGGACAACCCGTGGTACACGAAAAAGAAAAATGGGCCGATGCATTCTTCCTGCAACAACAGGACATGTTCCGCATCACCATCACGGCTCCCGTGGTCAACAAAGCCGCCCATGTGGCATTCCTGGCTGCAGGAAAGGGCAAGGCGGATACATTAAAAGCCGTACTGGAAGGACCTTATGTACCCGACACCTATCCTTCGCAACAGATCCGTCCGGAAAAAGGTGAACTGCATTGGTTTGTAGACGAGGAGGCAGCTTCCCAACTTAAGAAAAACCAGTCTTCAGTTTGATCATATTAAAAAGAAATGGGTCGCCGTTGGCGACCCATCTTTATTGCTAAGAGATAAGCATTACCGTAACGTACGTTTTCTATAGCGGATATTTTCCATCTTCAATTAACTTTTCTGCAATACGGCGTTTGGCAGCTTTGCTATTGAACGGCTCTGCCTTGGTGAAACGCTTGAGCCCCAGCAGCATCATCCGCTGCTCGTCGCCTTCCGCAAATGCATTGATCGCATCCTTACCAGCCTTGTTGATCTTATCAGCCGCATCATACAGATAGGTATACACGATATCGCGCTCAAAGGCCGTTGCCTCTTCGCCGTTCTTCTGGGTCAGTTTTTCCAGACGCAGTAACGCACTCTCGGCATTGTAGGTCCAGATGGCCATATCGGCAATATTCATCAGAATCTCCTGCTCCTGCTCAATCTTCATCATCAGCTTTTGTACGGCAGCACCGGCCACCATCAGAATAGCTTTCTTAAAGGAAGCAATCAGCTTATGCTCCTTTTCGAAAGGCTTTTCATCGCCGGAACCGAAATCGGGAATGCTCATCAACTCTTTCTGTACGGCCATGGCAGGGCCCATCAGATCGAGCTTTCCTTTCATGGCACGTTTCAGCACCATATCCACCGTCAGCAGACGGTTGATTTCGTTTGTTCCTTCGTAGATCCGGTTGATACGACTGTCGCGATAAGCCTTTGAAACCACATATTCATCGGAAAACCCGTTACCGCCATGAATCTGAACCGCTTCGTCCACCACAAGATCCAGTACTTCACTTCCGTAGACCTTGAGCATCGCACACTCAATGGCAAATTCTTCGGCCGCCCCCAATAATGCCTCGTTAAAGGGTTTACCCCCGTTCAGGAGATCGGATTCCATATCGTCAATCCATTTGGCGGCACGATAGAGCGCTGTTTCGCAAACCCAGGCCTCAATTCCCATCCGGGCAATCTTTTCCTTGATCGCTCCGAAGTTGGCAATGGCGGTTTTAAACTGCTCGCGGGTTTTCGCATATTCGATACTGGTAGTGATGGAACGTTTAACACCACCCAGGGCCGCAGCACATAGTTTCAATCGGCCGATGTTCAGGATGTTGAACGCTATGATATGTCCACGACCAACTTCTCCAAGCACATTCTCAACCGGCACCTTACAGTCCTGGAAATAGAGTTGTACGGTAGAAGAACCCTTGATCCCCATCTTGTGTTCCTCAGCACCCTGAGTAAAGCCTTCGAATCCACGTTCTACAATGAATCCGGTGAATTTATCACCGTCTACCTTGGCAAATACGGTATACACATCGGCAAATCCCCCATTGGTAATCCAGGCTTTCTGGCCGTTCAGGATATAATATTTGCCGTCTTCGCTCAGTGTAGCGGTGGTTTTGGCTCCCAATGCATCACTTCCGCTGTTGGGTTCGGTGAGCCCGTAAGATCCCTTCCACTCCCCCGAAGCCAGTTTGGGAATATACTTCGCCTTTTGTTCGGGCGTTCCGAAATAAAGAATCGGAAGGGTTCCGATACCCGTGTGTGCCGATACGGCTACGGAAAAGGAAAATCCACCTCCAAGCCCCTCGTTAACGAGCGTTGAAGTAATGAAGTCCTTACCCAATCCACCAAACTCCTCCGGCACCGCCGTTCCCAACAATCCCTGCTCGCCGGCCTTTTCTACCAGTGACGGCATCAAACCGGGCTCCAGTTTATCGATCCGCTCGATAATCGGCAGAACTTCGGCTTCCAGAAAGGAAGCACACATTTCTTTCACCATCCGTTGCTCTTCGTTGAAGTCTTCCGGGATAAAAGTGTCTTCCGCACGGCTTTCGCGGATCAACCATTCTCCCCCTTTGAGGGCGGTCAGATTTTTAACTTCACTACTCATACAATCGTTTTTTAGGTGATGCATTATTTGTTCAGATTGTCGTAAACAATCTGCAGAACCTCTTTTGCAATTTCAATTTTTTCGGGCGACACCCCTTCCAGAGCCTCATTCAGTGTTTCGTTGGCCAGATTCATGGAAATATCCCGCAGGGGGCGGGCCGACTCGGCAACATAAATCAGGTTGATGCGCCGGTCGTCGGTAGAAGGAACCCGCTTTACCAATCCCAGTTTCTCCAGGTTGTCGACCAAACGAGTGATACTGGGCTTGTCACGGAACGTAGCATGACATAAGTCCTGCTGACTCAAACCTTCCTGCTTCCACAAATGATATAACACGCTCCACTGTTCAATTGTTATTTCCAGCCCCTCCTGCTTAAACTTCTTTTGCAGTCGCCTCGCAATGGCCGTTGAGGCCTTGCCCGTAATAAAACTGTACAGTTCTCCTCGCTTGAATTGGTTGTTTGGCATATAGTTAGTTATGCAACTAAGTAAAACTAAGGAAATTTCTGTTGAAATAAAAGGATTTCCGCCTTTTCTTTTCTCCTCTCCGGGTGCTTACATTTGTAACAAAGCCTGCACCCAAATGAAGCATGGAAACCTCTCCTTTAATCATTCAGAAATCAGCTACATACGCTGGGGCCAGGGCGACAAGATACTTATTGCCCTGCATGGCTATGGAGAGTCCGGCGCCCATTTCCGGTTTCTGGCCGATGAGATGCCCGACGACTGGTCGGTGATCGCGCCCGATCTTCCGTACCACGGCGATACGGTTTGGAAAGAAAAAGACAATATCGTTACCGAAACCTTATTTCAGCTCTTTTCACGCATACTCCGTCAGGAAAACTGCTCGGCAGAAAAATTTTCTCTCCTGGGTTACAGCATGGGCGGACGAATCAGCCTACATTATACCCAGGATTTTCCGGAAACCGTAAACTGCCTGACACTGGTGGCTCCGGATGGTTTGGCCGTCAACCCCTGGTACTGGTTTTCAACCCGCACCTATATCGGTAACCGGATATTCCACCGGGTGATGCACCGGCCCAATCTGTTCAAACATATTGCCGCTGCAGGAAGGAAACTCCGGCTCGTGAATCAGAGTATTTACAAATTTGTTCAGCGGTATATCGACGATCCGATGGTCCGTCATGAACTTTATGTACGCTGGACAGCCATGCGTTTTTTCCGCCCCAATCTTTCCAAACTCCGAAGAAAAATCTTAGAATTCAAGATTCCCGTGCTGATGGTGTATGGTCGACACGACCGCATCATTCCGCCCGACACCGGACGCCATCTCCGTCTCGGCATGGAGGAGCAGATCCGCTTCTTACTTTTGCCAACCGGCCATCAGCTTCTGCTGCCTACCTTTGTACCGGATATTGTTCAGCAACTCACGGAAACAGCAGCAGAAAACTAAACCAAGAACCATGTGGCTATCGATTCTGACCATCGTACTTTTCTTTTCCTATACCGGGCTGATCCTGTATTACCAAAGTGGCTGGAACCGGCAGCGCTCCTTCAACAGCGATATCAAACCCACCGCGGAAAACCTCTTCTTCTCCATTATCATACCCGCTAGAAACGAAGAAAACCATATTGCCAACTGCCTCCGGTCTATAATTCATCAGCAATATTCCGGCGAATTCGAAATCATTGTGGTGGATGATTTTTCTACCGACAGAACCTGCGACATTATCCGTCAGCTTAACCATCCCTCCGTTAAACTGATTCAACTGAAAGATCATTTTACGGAAGAAGGTCGCATCCGTGCGCATAAAAAAACAGCGATTGCGCTGGCGGTGAATCAGGCCAAGGGCGACTGGATCATCACCACCGATGCCGATTGTGTTGCCCCCCCCAACTGGCTTCAGTGTTATGCCTCCTTTATCCGCGCACGCAAAGTAAGTTTTATCGCCGCTCCTGTCGACTTCCTCCCGGTGAAGCCCCCCCTACTTTCTGTATTCCAGTCGCTGGATTTTATGAGCCTGCAGGGAATTAGTGCGGCCGCCGCGAGTTACCGTTCACATGTTCTGTGCAACGGCGCCAATATGGCCTATAAGAAAAAAACCTTTGTAGCTCTGGGTGGATACGAAGGTATTGATCAGCTTCCAACCGGGGATGATATGCTGCTGATGCAGAAATTCTACAGGGCCGTTCCGCAGGAAGTTTATTACATGCTGCTGAAGGATGCCATCATCAAAACCTATCCTGCCGACAGCTGGAAGGGCTTTTTAAACCAGAGAATCCGCTGGGCCAGCAAGGCCGATCAGTACGGCGATCCGATGATATTCTTCGTGCTGCTTCTGGTTTATCTCTTTAATCTTTCTTTTTTGGCACTTGCCCTCTGGACAATTTATGATCCACCCTATATCTGGCTGCTGATTTGTTTGCTCGTTTGCAAAACCTTGCTGGAGTTGTATTTTCTGATCCCGGTGGCTCGCTTTTTCGGAAAGCTGCACCAGCTATGGTGGTTTCCGATTGCACAGCCCTTCCATATACTGTACACCATTGTGTCGGGCTTCCTCGGAAAATTTGGTTCCTACCAATGGAAAGGAAGAATAATCACCAAATAGAGGCAATTCCGTAATTTGTAGTATGGCAGCAACTCCGCGGACAGATCAGAATTCGGTCTGGAAGAAATTCCGGAAAAATCCACTTGCCGTTTGCGGTTTGATCGTCATTGCTGTTGCCCTGATTTTATCGGTTACTGGATATCTGGTAGTTCCCGACCACAGCACGAATGCGAATCGTATGATTGTGGAAATCGGCGGACGCTCCCCCGGCTACACCAGCGATTTTCTGGTTATCGGAAAAGAACAGCCCCAACGCGCTTCCTTCCTGAATCGATTGATATCCGGTGAACCGCAGAGCCGTCGGTATATTCCCATTAACCATTACCGCATAATCGGCGACACCCTGATTGCAGATCGTTTTATTGATGAAGGCGTGTCGGAAGAATTGAAAGTGGCGAAGGCCGATTCGGAAATCCGGAGAATAACGTTCTGGCTGGGTACCGATAAATACGGACGCGATATGCTCAGCCGACTGATCATTGGCGTTCGTGTAAGCATATCCGTTGGATTGATTGCCGTAGTCATATCGCTGTCGCTGGGTGTTCTGCTGGGCCTGACAGCGGGCTATTTTGGAGGGAGAACCGATGCGCTGATCGTTTGGTTTATGAATGTCGTTTGGAGCATCCCCACACTGCTGCTCGTATTTGCGATTACGCTGGTACTGGGAAAGGGGTTCTGGCAGGTATTCATTGCCGTGGGGTTGACGATGTGGGTAAACGTTGCCCGCTTGGTACGAGGCCAGGTAATGGCCGCAAAGGAGCTGGAATATGTGGAAGCCGCCAGGGCACTCGGATTCAGCGATATCCGAATTATGTTCCGCCATATCCTTCCGAATATTGCCGGCCCCATTGTGGTATTGGCCGCTGCCAATTTTGCGAGCGCCATCGTACTCGAAGCCGGACTTAGTTTTCTGGGCGTGGGTGTCCAGGCCCCTCAGCCAAGTTGGGGACTGATGATCCGGGAGAACTTTAATTTCATTATTACCAATCAGCCCTTTCTTGCACTCGTTCCGGGCATCGCCATCATGCTGTTGGTGTTATCATTTAATATGGTGGGCAACGGCCTTAAGGATGCCCTGCGGCACCGTTAACCCCTATTTTCTGGAATATCGATAGGTACCCGTTAACGCATTTGAAGATTTGGAAACTGAAGTTACCTTAACCGAAACGATACAGGCTTTCTGCGACGGGGTATTGCGGATGACAAACGTATTCGTTGGATTACTGCTGGTACGCGTGTCTGTAAAGAAGTTTGCGCCACCCTCTTCCGGTGCTGCACTGACCGTGATGGTTACGCCGCGGGGCGGCATCTGCGATTTTATCACCACCGCAAGGTCAAAATCTGGTCCGGGCGCTGCCGGCTGTACGGAACTGAACGCCGGCGTGGTTTCCACCACCAGGTCAACCTCCGGTGCGTCCCCACCTCCGCTGCTTTTCTTTCCACAGGAAAGAAGCATCAGGGAACTGAAAACCACCAGGCACTGTATTGCCTGAAACCGCGACAGTCTGATCATAAAAAGGTCTTAACTAATAAAGTTCGGAAAAAAATCCGACCTGTGCAAGAAAGCCTAGAGGCTCACCTGAACGTTTCGCATGAAGCTCTCTTCCAATGAGATAAAGGTCTCCGTACGTTCAATTCCCTTGATTTTCTGGAGTTCGTCGTGCAGCACAAAACGGAGTTGGTTAATGTCTTTGCAGACGATTTCCGCAAACATGCTGTAGTTGCCGGTAGTGTAGTTCAGCCGGACAATCTGGGGAATACGGCGTAATTCCTTGGCAACGATATCATAAAGTGAGCTTTTTTCGAGGTAAATACCGATAAAAGCGATAACATCGTAGCCCAGAAGTTTAAGGTCAACATTTAATTTTGTACCTTTTACAATACCAAATTCCTGCAGTTTTTTGATACGTACGTGAATCGTACCACCTGACACGAACAGCTTCTTCCCGAGGTCGGCATAGGATATTTCGGCATTCTCCATCATCTCTTGGATAATCTGAATATCCAGTTTGTCAAGATTCAATTTAGCGGCCATTTTCAAATAACAATTTTGATGAAATCAAATACGTTTAGCAAATATTTGAATAATTTCAATAATTACAAAATTTTATTTGAAAATTGTCGAACATTTCGGCTGATTGTTTTAATATTGCATTAGAAAGTTCTTCGAAACGCGGTTACCGCTTACACTGTGGAGTGATGAAATTGGCAGACATGCCCTCTTGTCTCGGGGGTGGAGAATCTGGGATAAACGTAGCATAGACCTTTCGCAGCAATGCAGGAAGGAAGGGTTGACCACTCAATTTTTTGTGCTATGGCTAACTACTCCGTGGAGGTTCGAGCCCTCCCTCTACAGCAATCGTTTTTTTTCATAGTTTAGTTTTTGGCTGCAAACCCGGTTTTGCCGACTGGGTTTGCAGCTTTTTTGTTTCTGCACTATCCCCCGCCGATGCGTAACTTTGCGCAATATGGCACAGAATAAACTTCAACGTTTCGAGGATATCCGCAATTTCCCCAATGTTTACGAGTATCCTCAGGGAATGAAAAGTAACTGGAACGCAACTCATTTCAAGAATAGCAACCCCATCACTCTCGAATTGGCCTGCGGAAAGGGCGAATACGCCACCGGACTGGGCACCCTGCACCCCAACCGGAACTTCATCGGCGTCGATATCAAGGGGAACCGAATCTGGGTCGGCGCCCGCAAAGCACTGAACGAAAACCTGTCCAACGTCGCCTTCCTCCGTACCCAAATCGATAAAATAGCGGACTATTTCGCACCCGGTGAGGTTTCCGAAATCTGGATCACCTTCCCCGACCCCCAACTGCGCATGTCGAAGGCCAAAAAAAGATTGACACACCCGCTTTTCCTGCGTCGCTATCAGCAAATCATTGCACCGGGCGGTACCGTCAACCTGAAAACCGACTCCCCGGATCTTTATCGGTTCACCAAAATGGTCATCAATCTCTATAATCTGGAGCTGATCACCGATTTCGACAATCTCTACAGCCTGCCGGAAATTAGCCCGGAACTCCGCATCAAAACCCACTACGAATCGCTGGACATTGCCGGTTCCAACCGCGTTCACTACCTGTCTTTTAAGATCGACCGCGAATTGCCGCTGGAAAAAGATGAAATCCTAAAACAGATGATCCGTGATGAATCCGCTGACTGAGGGTGAAGACTTCTATTTCAACGAACAGGGGTTAATGGTGCTTACGGCAGCCTTCCACCTGAAAAAAGGCTGGTGTTGTGGCAACGGGTGCCTCCACTGCCCATACGACTTCGAATCGGTTCCCGAACCGCGCCGTAGCGAACTGCTCAAAAAACGCAGCGAAGGAAAGCAGGCCGCCGAGGAAGACGAACAGCGTGATTTTTCCTAACTTAAGGTTATGATGAACAAAATCGGTTCCGACCGCCAATCCTTTTACGATGCGGTTTACGACATCGTGCGGGCCATTCCCAGTGGACGGGTTACCAGCTATGGAGCCATTGCTGCAGCATTGGGCGCGAGAACCTCGTCACGACTGGTGGGCTATGCCATGTCGGCCTCACACACTGCCCACCCTCCCGTTCCGGCCCACCGTGTGGTTAACCACAAGGGTTTGCTTACCGGAAAATTTCATTTTACCCCGCACGACAGGATGCAGAAGCTTCTGGAAAAAGAAGGTATCCGTGTGGTCGACGACCAGGTGAAAGAATTCAAGAAACTGTTCTGGGATCCCAAAGAAATTATGGACGAATTTGAATAACCGATTAATAATAGGGGCTGATCAAGAAATAAACAATCACACCGGTAACGGCAACATAAAACCAGATCGGCCAGGCAAATCGGGCAATTTTTTTATGCTTTCCGTACTCTCCCGTAAGTCCGCGGTAGGCGGTAAACAAAATAAAAGGAAGAATCACCGCCGCGAGAATGATATGGGTGATCAGAATAAAATAATAGAAATAACGAACGGCCCCCACGGCAGCGAGTTCTCCCGCATCCACAATATTGTCGTGATTCACATCCCCGAATTTCGTGTCACCCGCAAAGAGGTGGTGAAGAATGTAAAACACCAGAAAAAACACCGACAGCACAATGGCCACCAGCATCAATCTTTTATGGAGAAGATAGGACTTCCTCAAAACGGCAATCAGTGCGCCTCCAAGCAGAACCGCCACGGCGGAGTTCAACGTGGCATTGATCGCGGCAAAAACATGAACATCGAAGCTAAAGGGGAACTCCGGAGGTTTAACCCGCGATAGGAATGCAACGACCAGAAACACCACTACGGATACGGTAATAATCAGGATGTTGGCCAGTTTATCGTTTTTTTTGAGGGAAGCCTTAAGCATAACCTATATAGATTGGGAGATTATTTACGGAACAGATTTCTTTTTTTCTTCGGATCCTTTTCCAGCATCAGCAAAACGATATCCTCTGCAAGCTTCGACATTTCTGTACTGTCGAGCCCATTATAGTATCCGCGGATAACCCGGTCTCTGTCGACCAGCACAAATTTTTCGCTGTGAATAAAGTTTTCATCAACGTTTTCGCCGTCAACAAGGGCCAGTTTGTATTCATTGATGACGTAGTCGTAGATGGTTTGTTTAGGTCCGGTCAGCATCCACCATACATCGTGTTTCACCTGGTAACGATCGGCGTAGCGCTTGAGTGCCGCAACGGTGTCGCGGGCGGGGTCAACCGTATAGGAAAGAAAATGAACGAAGGTGGTGTCGATCTTACGGGTATCACTCCGCGTTTTCAAGGCGTCCTGAAGCCCTTTCATGCTGGAGGTGAGGCGGGGACAAATGGTTGGGCAACGTGTAAAGAAAAAGTTGGCTACTACAATCTTGTTTGGAATATCCGACAACGACACTGTATCGCCCAGCTGATTCACCAGGGGGACGTCGGGAAGCGTATGCCAAACGGTGTCGGTATAGGTTTTTCCGTCGGTTATTTTGGTAATAACGGTATCGTAGTAATAGCGGTTGGGCATTACCACGGCCTGTTCGGAGAATCCCTTTACAATAAAATAGCAAACCACCGGAAACAAAACAGCCAAACAAAGCGCCAGTATTGAACTCTTTCTCACAGTTACTGATTTTTCTTCTGGGTTAAGAAAAAACCATCGCAGGGATGCTGCGATGGTTCATGCATAATTTAAATATATCAGAATTACTTCAAAGCATTAGTCCAACGCACCTTCTTTCTGTGCTTCGGTACCGTGTGCACCGTGAGCACCATGCTCACTGGGTTCCATTTTAATCTGAGACTGCTCCTTATGATAGGGATCATAGGTATTTCTCAAATTTTTGTAGGAAGCGCCGTCGTAGAGGAAGGCAATGATGAACCAGATGAAGAGGAAGAGCGGAACCACAATGGTCATGATCAGGTTCTTCACTTCATGTTTCAGGTGCATAAAGTATGCAACGATATAAAAAGCTTTCCAGAGCATCAGAATAACAATCACACCCTTAAGGAAATGTCTGAAGAATCCTTCCGGAAGGTCGGCCTTATACATGTAGAAACCGATAGCCAGCTCTACCAAAGTAAGGATCGTCAGATAGGTGGTGATCCTGACTACTTCCTTTTTTGTTGCATCCGCATCATGGTGTGCTCCTGCGTTATGTGCCATATCGAAATATCTTTAGTAAGTTGATAATTTGGTTAGATCAGATAGAAACAGGTGAACACGAATACCCATACCAGGTCAACGAAGTGCCAGTACAGACCCGCTTTTTCGATCATCAGGTAATGGCCTCTTCTTTCAAATACACCGTTGAGGGTCATAATCAGCATGATGATGTTGATGATAACGCCGGAGAACACGTGGAAACCGTGGAAGCCGGTAATGGTAAAGAAGAAGTTGCTGAAGTTGGCGGTAGCCTGTGTTCCGTCTGCGTTCGGGAAAGGATTGGATCCCCACCAGGCACCTTCGTGATAGAGGTGCGTCCATTCCCAAGCCTGGCAGGCGAGGAAGGCAGCACCACCGATGATGGTAAGAATCAGGTTCTTAACCACACCCTTTTTATCGTTTCTATGTCCTGCATGTACCGCCAGCACCATGGTAACGGAGCTGATGATCAGGATGAACGTCATAAGGCTCACAAACAGCAGCGGGAATCCGCTACCCAGTCCAGGGAATGAATTGAACACGTGGTTGGGGTCAGGCCAGCCATTGGTTGCGAACCGGATGGTACCGTAAGAAATCAGGAAAGCTCCGAAAGTGAAGGCATCACTCATCAGGAAGTACCACATCATGATCTTCCCGTACTCTACGTTGAAAGGGCTTTTACCTCCGCCCCACAGCTTCTGTCCTGTTGGAACTGCTTGTGCCATGTGATTGTTTTAATAGATTCGCAAATTTAATTTACAATCCTTTATTACTGTATAATTTACTACAATTTCTTCCTATTGTATCCAAAGGAAAAATACAAAAAGATAGATCCACAATATGTCTACAAAATGCCAATAGGTACTCATTACCTCGATACCAACTGAGCTGTACACCCGTTTCGATTTCCGGTGCGCGCGGAAGAACATAACCAGCAGCGCAACCACCCCACCCAGCACGTGAACCATGTGTAATCCGGTAATAACGAAGAGGAATGAACCCGAAACATTGCCTTCCAGCTTGATTCCCTTATCGTAAAGCTCCAGGAAGCCCACCCATTGAAGGAGCATGAAGGTTACACCAAGAACGGCAGTCAGGGTAATCAGTCTGCGGTATTTCGGAATTTCACGATCCTTGAAGGCCTTGAGGGCCATATGAACAGTAAGGCTGCTGGCCAGAATTACCGCTGTTGAATAGTAAAATTCAACAGGGATGAAAAACTCGAGCCAGTTTCCCTGGTTTCTTTTAACGATATATGCACTGGTCAGTCCGGCAAACATCATGATGATGCTTCCAAGACCTATCCACAAGGTAAACTTGTGGGGGTGCAGTTTTTTTCTTTGATCACTCATCACTAAACTCATAGCGTTTTATTCTTATAACGGGAGGCTATCAAAACCATCCCAATACAAATTCCGTTAATCGTCCTTCCTTATCCCACAACAGCGCCAGCAGTACGATGGGCAGTTGAATATAGCTGCCGAACATGACGGACCGGGCAGATTTTACATCCATATTCCTGAGCAGAACCAGACATCGTCCTACCATAAACAGGTTGGCGAGCAGAACTACCCAGAGGCTGATCAGGCCGCTCATTCCGAAAAAATAGGGCAACACACAAACCGGAATCATCAGGAGCGAATACATCACCGCCTGGAATGCCGTAAACCGTGTGGGGCCTTCTTCCGAAGGGAGCAGTCGGAAACCCGCCCGCGAATAGTCGCCGTGTGCAACCCAGGCAATGGCCCAGAAATGGGGCATCTGCCAGAAAAACTGGATTGCAAACAGAATCCATCCGCCCGGAGTATGCGCATCGGCACCGGCCACCCAGCCAATCAGACAGGGAAGCGCTCCGGGAACCGCCCCTACAAGTACCGCGATAGAGTTAACCTTTTTCAACGGAGTGTAGATGAACGCATACAGGAAGAGACTGAACGCCGACCAAAGAGCTGACATCCAATTAAAGAAAAACCACATCATGGCCACACCCACAATTCCGGCGATCCATACAAATGCCCAGGCCTCCTGTTCACTCATGGCACCCGAAGCCACAGGCCTTTTGGCCGTACGCTTCATGACCTTGTCGGTGTCTTTCTCCACAATCTGGTTTATCCCGTTGGCACTGCCCGTGATGAGCATGCCCGCTACAAAGAGCAGAGTTACCATTTTGAGGTTGAAATAAACCCCGGGAACAAGCAGGTAACTGATCAAGCAGGAAAACACAACGGTAAAACTCAGGGTAAACTTCATGAGTAACATGTAGTCTTTTACCTTCGTTTTTATCGTCACTTTATCCTGCAAAGCTTGTTCCTCTTTATTTTCTGAAAAAAATGCCCCAACATAAACAGTCAGGGCATTGACAATTCACTTCACTAATATCCCTGGCTGCAATTAGTGTTTACTCTCATTAGCGCCTACAGGTTCGGTCTGCGGGATAAAATCACGGCCATCTTTACCGTAATCGTATGCCCAACGGTGAACTTCAGGAATTTCTCCTTCCCAGTTACCGTGACCGGGGTTGATCGGTGTTGTCCATTCCAGCGTCGTTCCGTTCCACGGGTTTTTAGTGGTCACTCTTCTACCCTTGAACATGGAGTAGAAATAGTTGAAGATGAACAGGAACTGGGTAGCAAACACGATGATAACAACTATACTGATGAACTTGTTAAGTTCAGCAAACTGCTTGAACGATTCCCACGCGCTGTAATCCAGGTAACGACGGGGCATACCAGCCAAACCTTCGTAGTGCATGGGCCAGAAGATCAGGTATGCACCAACCAGCGTAATCCAGAAGTGGATGTAGGCCAGTGTGTTGTTCATGTAGCGGCCGAACATTTTCGGATACCAGTGGTAGATACCGGCAAACATTCCGAAGAAGGCAGATACACCCATCACAATGTGGAAGTGCGCAATTACGAAATAGGTGTCGTGCAGGTGGATATCCAGGGTGGAGTTACCCAGGAAGATACCTGTAAGACCACCGGAGATGAACAGACTCACGAAACCGATAGCGAAGAGCATACCCGGAGTGAAGCGGATGCTACCTCTCCAGATGGTGGTGAGCCAGTTGAACACCTTGATCGCCGACGGAACCGCAATGAGCAGGGTCAACAGTACGAAGAATGCTCCGAGGAAGGGGTTCAGACCGGTTACAAACATATGGTGTGCCCATACGAGGAAGGCCAGAACGGTAATCGCAAACATGGAAGCCACCATCGCCATATAACCGAAAATCGGCTTGCGTGCGTTTGTCGAAAGGATTTCCGATGCCATACCCATCGCTGGCAGAAGAATGATATATACTTCGGGGTGACCCAGGAACCAGAAGAGGTGCTGATAAAGGATCGCGCTACCACCTTCGTTCGGGAGAGCTCCGACGCTGCTGATGAAGATATCAGACAGGTAGAAGCTGGTGCCACCGTGACGGTCGAAAAGAAGAAGGATAAATCCACTGAGCAGTACAGGGAAGGAAAGCACTCCGAGTACGGCAGTGAAGAAGAAGGCCCAGATGGTAAGAGGCATACGTGTCATGCTCATACCCTTGGTACGCATGTTCAGGATGGTAGAGATGTAGTTCAGGCCACCGAGCAGCTGTGAAACCACAAACAGAGCCATACTGATCAGCCAGAGGTCCATACCGATTTTGGAACCTTCAGACGCGGCACCGAGTGCACTCAGCGGAGGATAGGAAGTCCATCCACCACTTGCAGGGCCGGTTTGAACAAAAAGAGAAGCGAACATTACCAGGCCGGCCAGGAAGAAGAACCAGTAGCTCAGCATGTTCATGAACGGAGAAGCCATATCTCTCGCACCCACCTGAAGCGGAATCAGGAAGTTGGAGAAGGTTCCACTAAGACCAGCCGTCAATACAAAGAATACCAGTA